>ENA-OWON01000629-OWON01000629.1-gut-metagenome-genome-assembly--contig:-NODE-629-length-11536-cov-3.357274_pt1 | contig 11536 bp, 9 predicted proteins | sample MGYA00248257_ERZ651798 | MGnify/ENA primary metagenome ERZ651798 (study PRJEB26908, sample SAMEA4031708) | gut metagenome | biome: gut; feature: normal infant; material: stool | place: China | collected 2015 ... | reverse complement strand
CTGTCGTTTATGCAGGAAAACATGGGCAACTTCACCATCAACCTCAACCGCCTGGAGCTGTTCCGCCGCGGCGTGGCCATTGCCGACAACGGCGACTTTAACAACGCCACCGCGCGCCTGGCGGCCGACGCTGTGGACAACGGCACCAATATCGCCGCCGACGACCTGCCCGACAACTTGGACGACATCGACGGCAGCCACAACGGCAAGAATTACGTGGCGTACACCTTCTATATCCGCAACGCCGGCAAGACCGACCTGGGCTACAGCGCCAAGCTCAAGGTGGTCAGCGCCAGCAAGGGCGTGGAGAAGGCGGCGCGCGTGCGGGTGTATCGCAATGGCGAGCCCACCACCTATGCGGCTGCCGCGGCCGACGGCAATCCCGAGCCCAACACCGAGCCGTTTGCGTCCAAAGACGTGGTGACGACCATTAGCCACGCAAACTTCCGCGTGGGCGATGTGGACAAGTACACCGTGGTCATTTGGCTGGACGGCGACGACCCGGAGTGCGTGGACAAGATTATCGGCGGCGCGGTGGAGTTTGGCTTTGACTTTGATTCGTCCGAGACCGACGACTCGAGCCTGTTCATTAAATTCGTGCAGGATATTGCCGACACCCTGACCGGCAACGACCCCATTAGCGCGAGCGGCAACGAGGCGCCCGATTACTACAAGGAACACAACGTGACCTGGAGTAACCGTCGCAACCAAAAGAACTCGCCCGCGGGGGACGGGGACAAGTAGAACGAAGAAGCGCCGGGCCGGGAGTGATTTCCCGACCCGGCGCTTTTGTTATGCGGAGGCGTTGTCGGCGGAGGTAGCGCCGTTGCCAGCGGCGTCGTCCAGCAAGAACAACCGCAACGCGAGCTTGATCGCGTAGCCCGGTTTGACCTGCACCGGATCTCTCATGCGCTCGCCCAGGTCGCCGCAGTAGGCATAGATGTCGCGGATCAGATCCGCGCCCGAGAGCGTGAACATGTAGCCCGCGTCCGAAAGCGCGTTGGGCGCTGCGGGCAGCCCCGCGGCCGCACAAAAGCTCGCGAGGTCGGAGCCCATGACGGCCTTGTAGTCGATCGCGGCGCCACGGTCCCGGGCGGTCTGCTCCTGCTCGCGGGCATATGACAGCGCCGCGGCCAGCACAAAGCTGGGCGTGGGCGCGTTGACGTCGTCGGTGGTGGCGACGAGCTTACCGGCCGCTTGCGTGACCAGCCAGGCGACTTCGCGCTGGCAACGAACGGCCTTGCGCGTCACCGGTTTGATCGATCCGGCGGAAACGCTTCCCTTGGGTTGATTGGCAAAAGCCATGGGGCCCTCCCAACAAATAGCCCGCACAAGCAGGCAGAAATTACACGTGCTACATCAGTATAGCGAGCGGGGAAGGGCTAGGGCGAATCTCGGCGGAGGGCGTATGCGTGCGTTGGCGTGGCGCTGCGGTTGCAAGGCTTAAGAGGAACTTATGACTTCGCCGGAGAGAGTGCTCAAATAAGGTAAACGATGTTCACATAGCACCACATATAAGTCGAGGTAGGCCTATGAATCTGCCGAAATGTAGGCTGCCGAAAACTCATAAGGAAATCGTAAGAATTATGGTATTCTCAATTCCATGTCTAAAGGATGGGCAAGCAACATCCAACACGAAAGCGCGGGCTCCCCTTCCGGGCTTCTCGAGGGTCATCTGGGATGAATGGGGAAAGAAAGGGGTCCGCATGGATACCAAGGCATTAAAGAAGCAGATGGGCGCCGCCATCGCCATGGTCCTCGTGGCAGCCGTAGCCCTCGGCTCCGCCACCTTCGCATGGTTTGTCAGCAACAACAAGGTTACTGCTGAGACGTCTAACATTGCGGCTCAGTCTAACTCTGCATATCTCGTGATTGACAACAGCAACACGACGAAGAACTCTACGAGTGCTGTCAGTTCTAAGGCGACTAGGGCGGATCTCTATCCCGCTAAAATCGTAAAAACTGGGACTAATGCAGAATGGAAGACTGCCTATGCATTGTCGGCCGATAAATCGGACATGAACAAGGATACGGAGTTCACAATCGATGATGGCACGGCAGCAAAAGCCGTGAAAGCAGGCTATGCAGTCGAAAATACTTTCCACGTAGGTACTGGTGGCTACGATGGTGAGTTCACGAATCTGCATATTAAGGAAGTGGCTGTTACTACCCCCGCAACGACGGAAAACAAGAACCTCGGCAATGCCCTTCGCGTTCTCGTTGTTCACGGCGATAAGTGGGAGGTCTGGAGTGGTTCCGGCATTAAGCTCAGCTCATCTGTCGATAGTCCTACTGCCGGCGGCGATCTGCTTGCTACTGATGAGGTAATCAAATCCGAGCACGATGCCGAGGTTAAGGTTTACCTGTATTACGACGGCGATGACGCCAATGTCTACTCTAACAATCTTGAGAAGATTAAAACTACGGCTGGCGACAATGGCGTGACCATCACCTTCGAGGCAACGCCCAAGGAGTACAAGAAGGCTTCTAACTAGTTATCGCTGACTTCGTCGTTTTTGAGATTTCAGAATGCCGGGGGCCGAACCGTTGGCTCCTGGCATTTTCACTAGATAGGTCCATCGAATGAGCCAGAGCATAAAACAGCTAAAAAAACAGCTTGTCGGAGCTGCCTGTGCGGTACTTATGTCTGCCGTTGCTCTTTCATCGGCCACCTATGCATGGTACGTCGCAAATAGCACGGTGAAGGCAACATCTTCAACCATCAGTGCAACGACTAACGGTTTCATCCTTCAGATTGATGAACTTAAAAACGGTGCCCAACATGGTGGCGAGCAGACATCGCTTGCTGCCGCAATTCAGGGCGGAAAGATAACACCGTCATCTACGGACGATCTTAAGAACTGGTTTGTTTGCCAAGGCTGGGGATCAGACGGCAAAGTATCCTCTTACTCGCAGATTAACCTTAAGCAGGGCGGCAAGTCTGGCGAATACGAGGCTGGTGGTGAGACCCACTACGCCTATCTCAAGAGTGAGTTTATTGTCTATACCATTACTGAGTCCGGTATGGCCGACGTGTATCTTGAAGGATCTGACGGAGAGCCCGTAGTTGTTACCACCCATGGGGCACCAACGACCGATACCATCCCGAATTCTTTGCGAGTCGGTATCACTACGCAGACGATTGATGCTAATGGAAACCTGACCGGTGATGAAACTCTAAAGGTTGTATACGCTCCCGCTGCAGTTTCTCCTACCGAGAGGGGTAACGATAAAAACGCTATTGCTGGATGGTCTTGTGTAAAGGACGCGGCCAGTGGGCCTCAAACGCCTTCCTACCAGCATATTGAAAAAGGCAACTGCACCGGTTGGCTTGCGAACAAGGTCGGAGACGATTATCAGGTTGACGCTGGTACACGCAAGATCGCAAGTCGCGTTGGTTATGATGGCATAGCGGTTCGAATTTACATTTGGATGGAAGGAACCGATGCCGACTGCGTTAACAACGCCGCGGCCGAGGACCTTGCGACATACGATGTGACTGTCAAACTCGCCGGTGTTGCAACATCGTAGTGCCGACGTTCGCTAACATGCAGACGGCCAAGGGCTCACTTCGAAGGAAGTGAACCTTTTTCGTTTGGCGTCATCATTGCGTAGGCGATAATGTGGGGAACTGTTCTTCCTGGAGGTTCCTTATGGACGGCATCGCTTCTAGTGTTCCGCTGATTGCTCGGCCGAGTTTTGACCGCGCTTGCGGCTTTGTGCCATCCGAATATGTCCAGGCCTGGGAGTGGTTCTTGCGCGAGGAGCAGCGTGGCGGCCTGTGGGACAAGCTTCCGCATCGCACCAATGCCGATAGCCCTCAATATCCCTTCCGTCTGACGATTGATTCCGAACTCTTTCCGGTGTCGCGCGATTCGGGCATCTTTTGGCCTGGTCGCGGGCGCGTTAAGCATCCGCGCGAGAAGACCTTCGCGCTCTCTGTGCACAATTCCAAGCGCGGTGCCTACCCCGATGTTCCGCCGCTCTATCTTGAGGACGGCACGTGGGTACTCAAGTACTCGTCGCAAAGCGCATCGGTCGAAAACTGGCGCGACCAGGATTACAACCAAAAGATGATCAACTGCATGGAGTGTGGCGTTCCCGTTGGCGTGTTCTTTGCAACGGACGCTGGCTACAAGGTGCTGGGCCTGGCGTTCGTCGAGCGCTACGAGCCCGAGAACAGTTGGTTTGTGCTGCATGGCCCCGTCCATAAGGGCGGACCCGACGCGCGCTTCTTCCCTGATATGACCTACATGAAGGACGCTTCGGTCACAGCGGAGTTTTCCGGTGCTCCGGCGAGCGACGATGAAAAGGTTCGCTACGCGCTACGTCGCGAGCGAATCGGCCAGCAGCGTTTTCGCACTGAGCTCTTTGAGGCCTATACCGGTCGATGTGCCGTCTCGGGCTGCAACGTCGACGAAGCACTGGAAGCCGCGCATATCGAGAATTACTCGGGTCCTAAGTCACAAGTTGTCAGCAACGGCATTCTGCTGCGCCGCGACCTGCATTCGCTCTTCGATGCTCATCTAATTTCGTTCGAACTGGTGCGCGGCGATTATCAATTTTGCGGGTCGTATCTTCTGCAGCATACGGACTATGCGATGTTTGCGGGCTCGGTGTTGCGCGAACCGGACGAACATCGCTTACGTCCAAACGCTCGTTTCCTCGAAGCCCATCGCGCCGAGTTCGATTTCTCGGAATCGCGTCGTCATGCGGAAGCCGTTGTTCCGTATTAGTTGGGTGCAGCCTGTCGCTGTCTAATCATGTCGATTGATCGAATCGCGCTGCGCCGCATCGAGAGCTGCACGATCCTGCCATCCTCTCCTCAACGGTTAAAACGGGAAAGGGGAGCCCATGGGATGGCGAAGCGTTATCGCGCGAGGCGTGTACGGAAACCTACCGCGAGCGTTAATGGACCGGAGCCTGTTCCCGCTCGTCGAGGCCACCTGCAGCCAAATCTGTCTGCCGTGCCCAAGCTGCGGCGCAGACCTCCCATGCCTAGACATCAGCTTCATCGACACCCGCGACAAGCGCGCCGCCGACTCACGCGCTCGAACAGGCCTGCGCCTTCCAGTCTATCCTCAACAATGTCCAACCTGCGAATGCGCCATTACCTACGACGAGACGGATGCCTAGTTGCCTGCTGACGATCGAGGATTTTTGGACGATTGAAAATTAAGCGTGGATTTTCGGACGATTTTGGGCTGAAAGGCTGTCAAAAACGGGAGATTATCCACGCTCGGGCGAAGACATCGAGTGCTCAAGCAACTCAACTACCTGCGTATACTCGATTTTCGAGGATTTTCGCACTCGATTTCCGAGGAAGTCTGGACTCGATTTTCGAGTTTTGTCCTACAGGTAGATCCCCTCGCACAAAGTTTTGTGGAACTGGGTGTGGTGGTCGCGTGCCCAGGTGAAGAGCGCCTGGTCGTAGTTGTCGTGACTGTCGGGGATGCCATAGACGCCGGCGACTTCAACGCGCACGAACTCCAGCGCGGGTAGCTTGTTGATGGCCGTGAGCGCAAACGGCGACGTGGGCTCCTCGAACAGGTAATGGCTGCCTTGCAGCGCGCCGCAGCCGGTGCAGGCGCTGGCGAGCGATGCGGTCTTGGTGGTGCGCGACGTTACGGGCTTGTAGCCGCAGCGCTCGCGCAGGTAGTCGCGGATCTCGGCCGGCACGCAGCCCAGCGCGGGGACGATGGCTACGGCGTTGGCGCGGGCGGTGTCGATCGCGATGTGGCCCGCGTCGTCCATGGCGGGCGCAGCGCTGGGCGCAGCCTTGCTGCCCGAGTCCTCGGCTGCCCAATACGGAATGCCAAAGGCCGCGACCGTCGTCTGCTCGTGGCACTTCCAACATTCGCGCTTGCCCAGTACCAGGTAGATGTAGGGCGCGCTGGGGTTGGAGCGATCCACGCCGGGCAGCCACGCGGCAAAGGGCTCGGGGTTGACGCCATCGGGCACGTACCAGATCTTCTTGGCCCGGTCCCACTTGGCGCCCAGGGCCTTGGCCTCGTCTTTATGCGAAAAGGGAACATCGAGCTCGGTGCGCATGGCGGCTCCTTTGTGCGACTTGCGGTGCATGTGCTCCAAGGATACCCCAGCGCTGGGTGTGTGGTCGCTAAACGAGCATTTCGACCGTCCGAGAAGTCGCGGAGCATTTTGGCGAGGGCGTGCCGTCAAGTAAATGGGCAAGCAAATGGTCAGCTTTTGGTCAGTTGAGCGGCAACCTTGCCAAAAGCTTGACGGATTTGCATTTAGACGTCGACGAATGAACACTTTGGTTGCGCTGCGGCAAAAATCCGCCGGTCGTTTGCCGAAAACTCGCCAAGGTCGCGAGCCTCCACCGACGCGCGTGCTATCTTCGCGCCATGGGTTACTTTATCGTTTCACATAACGCTGCGTTGGCGCTTTTGGCGCACCTGCCGAACCCTCGTTTTGGGGATTCGGAACCAGAGGTCGTGTCGATTGCAGGTGCCTGTGCGCTGTTGGACCAAGAGGCGCGGGACTTTATCGATCGCTATGATCTGGGGATCCAAACGCTGGATTTGCTGGTGCCATCGCGTGCCGACCGTCGGCAGAGCAAGCATGTTAAGACGCACCTGTGCACCAACGAGCTCCCGGCGGGCTCGTTTATCTCGCTGGGCCACTGGATGGGCGGCCTGGATGCGTACGTGTGCGCTCCCGAGCTGGCGTTTGTGCAGGCTGCGCACGACGGCTCTGCAGCCGAGGCCATCTATGCCGGCTATGCCATGACATCGGACTATCGGCTGGACAACCTTGCTCCCGGCGGGGTGACAAGCAGGGATGGGGGCATGCGCGATGGCAGGCTCACGACGAAGGAGCTCATTGCGGCGTATATCGAGGCGTCCCCAAAGGTAAGGGGTCTCGCGAAGGCAAAGGCGCTGCTTGCGTATGTGATCGAGGGATCGCGCTCTCCGAGGGAGTCGGGGCTGTGCATGTTTATGTCGCTGCCTGCGCGCTACGGCGGGTATGCATTGGGCAAGGCCGAGCTCAACAAGAAGGCTTTCATTCGCGATGGACTCAACGATGGGCGCGAGCGTAAACTGCGCGTGTTGGAGCGCACGCCCGACATCACGCTTACGGCGAAAGCAGAGGTGGGCCTGGATAAAGTAAGGGCTGGCTTGCTGCCCGAGGTGCTTACCGCGCTGGTCGATTACGACAGCGACGCCATCCATGATGGAAGCGAGAAAATCCACAAGGATGCCGAGCGCCGCAACGAGCTGCAGATGCTCAATGGGGTGGCGTACTTTACGGTAACGACTGACCAGGCGAGCGACTACGAAAAGCTCGTTCGCCTGTGCGAGCGCATCCGGCGCAAGCTGCATCGGAATAAGCGCCCCATCTTTAACAAATCCATGACGGAGGAGCAGAGATACTTTGCCCTCAAGCGCGCCGAAACGAAGCGGTTTAAGCTCTGGCAAACGGTTATCGAAGCGCATCGGCATTGGTAGGGTCGGTTGTTGGGCGTGGGGCCAGGGGCCTTATTTTCAGGTCTAATACTTTTCCGCGAAGTGAACGAGTCAAAATGGACCCCCGAAGCATCGACACTTTTGGCGGCTCATTTCCTGCGGTTTTGACGTTAGAATCCTGCGGTTTTGGCTTCAAAAAGTGTGCATGCTTCGGGGGCCCAAATAAGCTCGTTCACTTCGCGGAAAAGTATTAGACCTGACTATAGGAAGGTTGTCCGGACGTGGCATCGAGGCCCATCCAAGCCCGGGCGAGGCACTCGCCGAGACTGTTTGGGCGACTGTGGGCTTGGTTGGGGTGGTTGCTGGCGTTGTTGAGGCGGCTTTGGGTGCCGCGGCGCCCCTTTAGCTTGGTGGCGTAAAACAAAACAGCTCAGAGGCGAAGCCTCTGAGCTGCGAACATTTGGTGGGCGTTAGAAGATTTGAACTTCTGACCTCTTCCGTGTCAGGGAAGCGCTCTCCCCCTGAGCTAAACGCCCGATCAAGGGTGCGCGAGTGCGCAGGGAATAATATAACGGAGCTCCCACCCGGTGGCAAGAACTATTTTAAAAAACTGGTGAATTGTGGCCCCATCGGAGCCCGCCGCAGCGCGAACAGCACGCGAAAAGTCCCGTTTGTACCCCCGATGAACTGCACGTTCGCGTAAAATAACTCCATTATGGGCAAATGGTGCCCACGCAGTTTACAACGCGGCAAATGAGGGAGGGGCATGTCGGACGCGCAGTCGCTGCGAAAACAGTTCAATCGCATGCTCGCCACGTTGCTGGTGGCGCTTGCTGCTGCCGGAGCTGTAACGTATGCCTGGTACATCTACAACGCCAACCGCCATATCACCGACGTCAAGATGGCCGCGGGCACGGGCGTGACCTTCCTTATCTCCAACGAGTACGACGGCGAGTACAAGACCAACGCCGGTCTAAGCTTTGCGGGCCTGCTCGATCCCGTCTCGACCGATAACGTGCTCAACGGCTTCCAAAAGGTAACGGGTTTTACCGGCGGAACCACCCAGGACTCGCTGTTTGCCAGCATGTTTGGCGCGGCCGAGCATTCCGACTACTACAAAACATCCCTGTACCTGGCCACCAACTCGGCCGCGACCGACGTGTACCTGTCGGGCATCGACTTTACCGAGCAGGACACGGCAAACCCCATCTCTACCGCTCTGCGGGTGGGCCTGGTTACCTATGCGCCGGGGCAGGGCGATACCGTTACGGGCCAGTACATCTTTGAGGTCTCGGGCGAGCGCAATCCCCAGGCGCGCTACAACACGCTCGACGGCAAGGATGCCGGCGAGAACGAGCAGAATCACCTGGTGCTCGACAGCACCCGCTCCGATGGAACAACGGTTCATTTTGATCAGCTTACCAGCGCAAACTTTTGCGACTACAACGAAGACACCGGCGTAGTGAGCCTTAAGCAGGCCACGACCAAGATCTGCAGCCTGCCCGCCGCGGCCGAGGGCACCAACCGCAGCACGCCCGTGCGCGTGGATGTGTACGTGTGGCTGGAAGGCTGCGACCCCGACTGCACCAACAACCTGGCCACCACCAGCCTGCAATCGCTGGCGCTGCGCTTTGCCGGCAAGCGTTCGTAAGGGGGCCAGGGATGAGTGCATCGAACATCAAAGATGTCCTAAGCTCGCGCCGTCGCATGGTTGCTGCGGCCGCATGGATGCTGGTGCTGGTGGCCGCCCTGAGCGCCGCCACCTACGCCTGGTTTAGCAATTCGCGCTACACCAACGTGACGCCCGTGGCGCACACGGTAAGCGACGAGGGCTCCGACTTGCAGATTGGCCTTTCGGCCAACGGGCCCTGGGACACAACGGCAACGCTTGCCGCCGCCGACAAAACGCTCTATCCCATCTCGACGGCAGACCTTTCCCGTTTTTGGCGCGGCACCTTCCAAAATGCCGCGGGTATCACGACCGACTATGCCGACTGCACTGCGCAGCTGGACGACTACGCCCTTTCGGGCACGCTGTACCTTAAGGGCAGCGATAGCGCGCTCAACGTGTACCTGTACCAGGGCCAGATGGGCATGACGAGCGACCCGCAGCTGCTGGCCGCACTGCGCCTGGGCTTGGTGATCACGACTGCGTCGGGCACGCAAACGCATATCTTTACCTGTGACGACTTGGGCAATACCGCAGGCGCCACCAACAGGCGCACCACGGCGCAGGACGGCGCGGTCGTGGCAGCTGGCGCCTCGGGCTGGAGCTACACCGCCGACCCGGCCCGCGCTATTAGTTCTTACAGCATGGATGGCACCGGTGACACGCCCACGCCGCGCGCGGGCGCCACGCCCATCTGCACGCTGGCCGCCAACGAGGTGGCAAGCGTTCGCTACGTTGTATACATGGAAGGCTGCGACGCCAATTGCATCGACGAGGCCCAGGCCCGCGATGTGGTGCTGCAGCTTGCCTTTGCTGCGGCCAAGGCGTAAGGGGGCGAGCGACGTGAAAGAGCAGAAGCGCATGCCAGCAGATAGCTGCGAGGCCAAAACCCAGAGTGAGAGCCCCGCGGTTCCCTCCAGCGTAGCCGCCGAGTGCCAGGTCCTCGAGGGCGCTGCCGCCCGCCGCCACGCTCGCCACGCGCGTGCCTACATCGCGCTCGTTATGGTGGCGCTCGCCGCCACCTTGGGCGCCGCGACCTACGCCTGGTTTACCAACAACATGAAGGTCAACACCAATTCGGTGAGCGTGCACAGCGACACGTCCAAGCTGGTGCTGGAGCTGGGCGACGCCGATCGCGGCAGCTGGTCGCAGCAGGGCGATGTTTCCCTGACTTCCAATGCGACTGGCGCCGTGACGCTCTATCCGGTCTCGACCTTCGATCTCAACGGCTTTGCTGCCTGCGCGCAAAACAACTCCGCCGGCGATGCCACGGTGTTTGAGCAGGCAAAAGACAACGGCTCCGCGTTCTACCACGGCTGGATCAATCTGCGCCCCACCATTACCGGAACGGGCGCCAGCAAAGTAAAGGGTAAGGTCAGCTTGTATCTGGCCGAGTCGTTGGTTCCCCAGGGTGTCGATGCCGAGCTGCTGCGCGCGGCTCGCGTGGGCATAAAGATCTCGAGCGGCAACCAGGTGCTTGCCACCAACATCTTTGAACTCGACGGCTCCGACGGCGGCCATCGCGACGAGCATCCCGCGACCGCCCCCGCAGGCCTGGCGGGCTACACCGAGGGCATGCTCCTGGGCTGGCAAAACGGCCAGCTCGCTTGCGGTACCAACGTGACGCAGGACCCCGCCGCCTTTACGCTGGACACGAGCGAGACGGCCACGCGCCCGCAAAACACGCTCGCCACGCTGGGGTTGGGCCAGACCTATCGTCTGGATATCTATTACTACATCGAGGGCACTGACCCCGATAGCGCCGACTACCTCTATAAAGACCCGGGCACCCTGCACCTGGCCCTCTTTGCGACCTTGGACGGTGAGTAGCCATGACGCGTAAGCAACCCGCCGCCAACTGCACGCCCGCCACCGGCAAGCCCGACGCCGCCGCGCCCGCCGACACCGACCTGCGCCGCAAGCTCACTACCACCGTGGTGCTGGTGCTGTTTGCGCTGGTGGCGATAGCCATGGCAACGTTCGCCTGGTTCTCCATCGCCGATAGCGCCAAGACCCGCATGCTCATGATCGACGCCAACGCCGACGGCTCGCTGCGCTTTGACCTGGACGGGCACGCCGCGTTCGACGAATACGTGCACAGCCTGGGTTTTGATCAGATCTCGGCGCGCATTGCCAGCGAAAAGGGCGTGGACATCGACGCGTCCAAGCTCAAGCCCGTCACCACGAGCGACTACCAGACCTTCACCTTCGAGGACGGCTCCACCGCCGATCCCGCCACCGGCGCCTACCTGGAGTTTACGCTGCACTTTATGAGCAGTACGGACCTGCGCGTTCGCCTGACCGGGCAGGATGGCGACGGCGGCGTGTCCGGCACGCGGTTTAGCTCCGACACGCAGGGCATGGCCAGCGCCATGCGCATGAGCTTTACCGCCGACGGTCATACTTGGGTCTACAACCCTAACGGGGGCGGCGGTTC
>ENA-OWON01000622-OWON01000622.1-gut-metagenome-genome-assembly--contig:-NODE-622-length-11656-cov-2.977027_pt1 | contig 11656 bp, 10 predicted proteins | sample MGYA00248257_ERZ651798 | MGnify/ENA primary metagenome ERZ651798 (study PRJEB26908, sample SAMEA4031708) | gut metagenome | biome: gut; feature: normal infant; material: stool | place: China | collected 2015... | reverse complement strand
CTAGATCTGTTTAGGTCGAGCAAGAGCCGTAGCGCGCGTTGACGTTTGGCCTATAGAACGCAAAAATGCACCGTTCGCCGATACTCCTCTCGCGAGTGGTTGCCATATGGTTTGATGTTGTAAACATATGATTGCCGGCAGGCCGTAGGTGACGTTCGTCATGATACCGGAGGTACCAAGTATGTTTTGCACTCCGTTAAACAAGTATCGGGCTGGTTGACATGAACCGCCGTACTATCTCGATAGCCCTCGCAGTGGTCTGCCTGGCTGTGCTCCTGGGCGCTGCAGGGCAGTTTGCTATAAATCGAGAAACATCCTATATGCAGGAATGCGTTTCCGAAGGCTTTGCCATTGATGGTTACTATCGGGATGACGAAACAAGTCGGGAAACCCTGGCTTTTCTTGAGGAGGACAACTGTCGATGGCAGCTGGTCGACCAAGACGGAATCTGCACAGACGGGCAGTTTAAGCGTACGGATGACCCCAACATCCTGATATTAAAGAAGGAAAACGGCGAAGAATTCGGTGCGGTCCACGTGGCGTATATTTCGCGCCGACGCGATCAGGGCTTGCTCTACCTATTTAGAGATACCAGGGTGACCCGTTTTTATCTGGTGAGTACCGGTCCGGCGTTTACAGTGGAGTCTGGCGATGTCGATGCGGACAGATGATTCACGGCAATAAATCAGCGAGCGGAGCGCGGCCATGGACCGCGCCCCGCTATTTGCTCGTGGCCCGCGTCACGTCTGCGCCATGTCGTGACTCGCGGCTGCGCGCATCCATCCCACGTCGCGTATTACTGCACATCAAACTCCACGCGATCGAGCTCGGGCACATTGAGGTCGATGAGCTTGCGGGCTACACGGCGGTCGTGTGCCCCAAGCGCCTCGCTTGTCGTCACGTGGGCGACAACCTCGCGCTCGACAAGGCCCTCCTCCTCGCCTTCGGTGGCCGAGGTCTCGACGGCAACGGTGTAATCCTTAAAGCCCGGCAGCACCGCGGCAAGCTCGCGCGTGGTTTCGGTGACGCCGTAGCCGTCCTGCACGCCGGCCTGTGCCGAGCCAATGGACCCCGCGGTCATGACGATGCAGGGGATGGCAAAGATCACCGTACCCACGATGATGCGGCGGCGCACCTTGTGTGACAGCTCATCGACCTCGGCATTTTCCTCGGCGGTCACAATGCCGTCGCCGTTGAGGTCGCGCTTGAGCGGCACGCGCAAAAGAAGTAGTACGGCTTCGGCCGCCAGCGCGATAAAGACGACGTTGATGCCAAACTCGTAGAGGGCCGAGAGAAACAGCGACCCGCTCGCGATGGCGATGCCATAGCCCGCCGCGCACAGGGGCGGCATGAGCGCGGTCGCCACGGCCACGCCGGCGATGAGCGTGGCGGGTTCCTGGTCGCGCGAGTTGCCCAGTCCGCCCGCAAAGCCGCCCGCGAGCGCGACGGCAAGGTCCCACACAGTCGGTGTCGAGTTGTCGATGATGGCGGCCGTGGTGGTGCCAAGGGGCGAGAGCTTAAAGTACAGCGTGGACGTGATTAGACAAAAGACCATCTGCAGCGCGAGGCCGGCAATTGCCTCGACGGCAATCTCGCGGTCGAGCGTGGCGATGCCGTATGCCATGGCAAGGACCGAGCCCATGAGCGGACAGATGAGCATGGCGCCCACGATGGCAATGTCCGAGTCGATATCGAGGCCGATGCTCGCGATCAACATGGCAATGATCAGGATGCATAAGTGCGAGCCAGTCAGGCGCGCCCCGTTTACAAAGCGCTTGCGAATCACGTGATAGGGCGCGCGTCCCTCGCGTATGTTGAACGCCTGCTTAAGGAAACGGGTGGCATTCTCCATGGCCTCGCTGTGTGCAGGGCGTATACCGTGACGACGATGATGACGCTCGCGCAGCCGCTTGATCTGTTGTTTGTCGAGTTCCATGCTTACCTCGTTTAGCTTCTGAGCCGCTTCTTGCGTCTGTCGTCTTTACTCTACACCGCGTTAGGCGAGGTGTCAGACAAGGTTTGTTGACCTGGAAGTCAGGACAATCGACATGGCTAAAACGCCGTGAGGATCATAAGAGTCAAATAGACAAAAAAGCGCGGGGCCGGTTTGATTCCGACCCCGCGCTCTGCGCTGGTGCGTTGTTGTTCGGCCTACCCCAGCAGGCTCAGACCAACAGAGACAAACGCCAGGATAACGCCGACGATGGACTCGCCGCCGAGCAGGCCGCTGGCGACAACCAGGCCCTGTTCCTGGAAGGCGGCGTCCTTGGCAGCCCTCTCCTCGTCAGAAAGACCAGCGGTGGCGTCGCGGTGGGCGGACCACTTGTCGTAGGCGAGCTTGACGCAGGAGCCCAGGAATGCCGTGAGTGACATGTAGAACGGCAGGTACACGCCCAGGCCGATCATCATGGCCGGAATGCCGAGCCAGTACATGACGATGCCGGCGATAAAGCCGCTAACGAACCACGGCACGCTCGGGATGCCCGAGACCATGGTGGCGACAACGCTTGCCTGCGCGGCAACAAAGCTCTTGTCGGGGCCAAAGGCGTCCGGGCCATAGGCGGTGACGAGCGCGACCATGACGGCTGCGGCGACCAGGGCGCCCACGATGCCGCCGATGGCCTGGCCGATCCACTGTGCACGCGGGTTGGTGCCCAGCACGGCGCCGGCTTTAAAGTCGTTCATGACGTCGCCCGCAAGGCCGCACGCCACGGCCACGATGCCGGCGATAAAGAACAGTTTGACCTGAGCGATCTGTGCGAAGGCTGCCACGATGAGCATGACGATGAGGCCGAAGATCTCCATGGGGTCGATGCCCGTCTGGCCGCAGCTCTGCGCGCTCATGATGGTGGTGACAAAGGTGAACAGCGTGACGATGACGGCCGGAACGGGGCCAAGGTCAAGCACGATGGCGATGATCACGGCGATGGCGGCAGCGCCCAGGCCGATGATACCGGCGTCGAGCTTGAGGGAGCCCGAGATGAGCGACTGCTCGTCGGTGTCGGTGGAGCTGTCGGCGGCGAGGCCGCGGACGATACCGGCGACCTGCGGCAGGATGTCCTTGAGGACGACGGCGACGCCAAAGCCCATCATGAGGCCCATACCCAAGGACTTGACGATGCCCTGCGCGGTCACAACGTCGAACAGACCGGCAGCGGTGCCGCCCACAATGATGCCAAAGTTGCCTAGCAGGGCACCGGCAAACCAGAAGGCGACCGGGGCGAAGCCCACGAGGAAGCCGACGGAGAGCAGCATGGGCGAGTTGTAGATGCCAAAGGTCACGCCGGGAATATTGAGCGTGCAGAGCATGCCGGGCACCACGCCCAGGGCGTCGCGCAGCACGCTATAGATGCCGGCGATGGCCATGGAACCAAAGAGCTGCTTGCCGGTTTTGCCGCCAGCCTCGGTTGCGCGCAAGGTCTGAGCTGCGGCGTTGCCGGTGGGGAACTCAAGCGCGGCGTCCACGATAAAGTGACGGTGGATGAGCGCGGTGGCCAGCAGACCCAGGATAGTGCCGGCGAGTGCCACGATAAACATGTCGAGCCAGCTAATCTGGTCGGCATAGCCCAGCATCCAGGCGCCCGGGATGGTAAACGCCAGACCGCCGGCGACCATGGCGCCTGCGGACATGATGGTGTGGGTGACGTTTGCCTCGTTGAGGCTGGCGTTGCCCATGAGTTTGAGGAAGAACAGCGAGATGACGGCAGCAAAGACGATCGGCCAGGGGAGTGCGCCCATCTTGAGGGCGGTGTAGGCCGAGCTTGCCGTGATGATCACGCAGCCAAGGACGCCGATGACGACGCCGCGCAGCGTGAGTTGCCCGCGCATCGAGGCGCGGTTCGAGGGATTGCTCATATAAAACTCCTTTGCGTATATCCGCTTCCCCCGGGAGCGCCGTTACGGATACGGCGCGGGAAGTCGGGTTACCAAGGGCCGCCGCGTGAGCTCGCAAACGACCGCGCACCAGTATAACCGCAAGGTAGTCATTTTGGGACGGCTGGTTTAGGTAGGCGATATACTGCTGGGCAGACGAAAGGAGCGCCGACGATGCTTAATGGGTGTGCATATATATTGACGGTCGACGTGGGCAACACGTTCATTCGCTTTGGCCTGTTTGCCGAGGATTCAGCCGCGGCACAGGAGCGCCCGCTCGCGACGTGCGAGATCACCACGCCGTCGAGCATCACAGCAGACGAGGCGCGCATGCGTCTCGCTCAAGTCATGGCCGCGCTGGCGGCCGATGCGGGCATGCCGGGCGCACTTGTGCCCACGGCTGCCGTGCTGAGCTGCGTGGTGCCGGCGCTCGAGCGCCCGTGGAAGACGGCGCTTTCCCGTACATGCACGGGACGCGTGCTCACCGTGGGGCCGGGCCTCAAGACCGGCATGCCCGTCCACTACGACAACCCGGCCGAGATCGGCCCCGACCGCATCGCCGACGCTGTGGCGGCACGCGCCGTCTACGGCTCTCCCTGCATCGTGATCGACTTGGGTACCACGACCAATATCGAGGTCATCGACGCGCGCGGCACCTTTGTGGGCGGCGTCATCGCACCGGGTCTGGCGCTTGGCGCCCGCTCGCTTTCGGCTGCTGCGGCGCGTCTGCCGCAGGTCGAGCCCTCGGCACCCACGCACGTCATCGGCCGCAACACGCGCGAGGCCATGCGTTCGGGCGTGGTTCTGGGCGAGGTAGCCCGCATCGACGGCATGCTCGACATGGTGCTTGCCGAGATGCGCGCGACCAAGGCCGCGGGGGAGGGCGACGTGCCCATCGTCATTACCGGCGACGACGCCGAGGCGCTCGCGTCGCTGGTCGGTCACAGTCTGACGGTCGACGACACGCTGACGTTGCGAGGACTCGCCGAGCTCTACCGCATCAACCAAAAGCCCCGCCGCGTGTAAAAGTGAGGGCGCCGGTGGGACAAACGCCTCCACCTTTCACCTGCTACAATGGGTCAAATTATTGCGATTACGGAGGTGTCTGCCATGTCGGACGATCTTCATCAAACTTCGTCAGGCAAGCGCCTGGACGTCATTAGCTGGGACGAGTTCTTTATGAGCGTGGCCATCGCCGCGCAGCGCCGCAGTAAGGACCCCAACACGCAGGTGGGCGCGTGCATCGCCAGCACCAACCACCGCATCCTTTCGGTGGGCTACAACGGTACGCCCTCGGCGCTCAACGACGACTTTTTCCCGTGGGGCACGAGCGACGACCCGTTGCAGGACAAGCACAACTATGTGGTGCATGCCGAGGCAAACGCCGTGCTCAACTACCGTGGCTCGCTCAAAGATCTTGAGGGTTCCACGGTCTACGTCACGCTGTTCCCGTGCCACGACTGCGCCAAGATTTTGGCGCAGGTGGGCGTGGGCGAGGTTGTCTACCTGGACAACAAGTACGCCGACACCGATGACGGACGCATCAGCCGCCGCATCCTCGACTCCTGCGGCATTAGCTACCGCCAGGTTATCGTCGATGTTCACATCGGCACCGAGGGGCAGGCTCAGCAGTAGCGCGTGGCAACGCCAGCTGGCAACAAAAGGCAGCCAAAAGAGCCCCGTCCCAAATTGACTACTCGTGAAAGTCGCGTCTGCGCGCATGGACGGCTCGTGAGCGGGTACACGGCTGTAGTAACATAGCTTCTGTCCGCGGGCGCGCCCGCGTAATTGTGAGAAAGGAGCCCCTGTGGCTGTTAACGAAGAGCTGCTTAAGAAGGATCTTGAAGAGATTCGCCCCAACCTGCAGGCCGACGGCGGCGATATGGAGTATGTGGGCGTTGACGACGAGGGCGTCGTCAAACTGGAGCTGCAGGGCGCTTGCGCCGGCTGCCCCATGAGCTCGCTGACCCTGTCCATGGGTATTGAGCGCATCCTGAAGGAGCATGTGCCCGGCGTTACACGAGTTGAGCAGGTCAATGCCTCCGGCGAGGCCGAGGACCTGTACGACGAGTACGCGCCGTTCTAAGCTGCGAAAGCTGCGGACGGCATACTCCGCATAGACGTTACGCCCAAATATGCGGCTGCGAGCGCAAGGCCCGCGGCCGCATTTGGTATGTAGGGAGTAGGAGGGTCGACATGCTCAACGACTTCTACCATATGCTTGATCCCGTCGCGATTTCGGCGGGGCCCATCACGATTTACTGGTATGGTCTGGCCTATGTGGTCGGCGCCCTGCTCACGGCGGTCGTCATGTACCGCACGCAGCGTCGCTGGGGCTTTAACATCACGATTGACGACCTGACGAGTGTCGTGGTCGGCGTGGTCTTTGGCCTCATTATCGGTGCGCGCCTGTTCTACGTCGTCTTTTACGGTGATGGCTACTACTGGGCGCACCCGCTCGAGATCTTTGCCACCAACGAGGGCGGCATGAGCTTCCATGGCGGTTTGGTGGGCGGTATTATCGGCGGCATCATCGTGTGCCGCATGTATAAGCTCGACGCATGGACTTTGGCAGACCTTGCCGTCATCGGCGCGCCGCTGGCCTTGTGCCTGGGCCGTTGTGCCAACTTTGTCAACGGTGAGCTGTGGGGCAAGCCGACCGATCTGCCCTGGGGTGTGGTCTTTGGCGGGACTGCGGGCGATATGCCGCGTCACCCCTCCCAGCTCTACGAGGCATTTCTTGAGGGCATCGTGCTCTTTTGCATTCTGCAGGTGCTCAGCCGCAAAAAGCCGCTGCTGCCTCAGGGTACGTTTATGGGCGTGTTCGTGATGGGATACGGCATCGTCCGCTTCCTCGTCGAGTTCGTGCGCGTGCCCGACGCCCAGCTTGGCTATCTGCTGGGCGGCGTCATCACGATGGGGCAGCTGCTGAGTCTTCCGCTCGTGATCGCCGGCCTGGCGCTCATCATCTTTGCTCGTCGCCGCAACCAGCCCCAGCGCGTCTACCTGGACGCCTAACCACCACAAAGGGGACAGGCACCTTTGTGGTGGTTCGCTGGGCAACGATGACAGAACCGTAACGTTTCCCCAGATAAAACCTGCCAAAATAAACCTGTCCCTTTTTGGCAGGTTTCTAGAAAGGCTTTTTGGACTGTGAAGGATTCCGACCTCTCCACAACGGCTGCGCGCGACGCCGCCCGCATCGTCTGGTTTAAGCGCTACCCCGCCAAGCAGACGCTCATCGCATTTTTGCTCGCGCTGTTGGCGACCACGGCGTTTTCCATCGATCCCGCCCCGGTGTCGAGCAACGCAGTCTTGGCGATTGACCCCAAAGCCTCGGGCATGCTGTACGTGTGCTACGAGGTACTCCTCTCGTTTGCCGGCCATACCGACGCGGTCATGCTGCTTGCGCTTGCCTGCCTGCTCACCTTGCCGTTTCGCTACGTGTTCTTTGGCCGTGGCGACACCTGGCGTCCATCGATCATTCTGCCGTCGCTGTTCTTCGCCATCTGCATGGTGTTCGGTCGCAGCTACGATCTCACCGACTCGGCCGAGATTGTCCTTGGCGACAAAGCTCGCATCATCTGCGCCTGGATTGGCGGCGCGGGCTGGATGCTCCTGGCGATCGTTGCCTTCTACCTTGCCTTTGAGTGTCTAGATTGGCTGAGCTCTCGGCGCATTCCGTTTTCGGAGGCGCACTTTGGCCGCGTATGGCGTGTGGCTCACGCCGTGCTCTCGGTCCATCCCTTTGCCGGGCCCTTCCTGGTGCTTATGGTCGCCTGGGCGCCCACGCTCATCGCTTCGCTGCCCGGCCTTTTTATGGGGGACACCGGCGCGCAGATTCGTCAGTGGTTCAACTATCCCAATGGCACGAGCGACTACCTGCGCCTGCTCAACCCCAACGTGCTGCTCAACGGGCACCATCCCGTAGTGCACACGGCCATTATCGGCTCGTGCGTTCAACTGGGGCTTTCGCTGTTCAACAGCGCTAACGCGGGCCTCATCATCTATACCTGCGCTCAATTTGTCATCACGGCTGCCTGCATGGCCTATTCCATTTCGTCGCTGCGCAAACTGGGCGTGAGCCTGCCGGTTCGCGGTACGATCCTGCTGTTCTTTGCGTTTATGCCGATGTTCTCTAACTACGCGGCCCTGCTCACCAAAGACGTGCTCTTTGCCGACGCGTTTTTGGTGCTGCTGGTACAGACCGTCAAGCTCGTGGCATGTGGTTTGCCCCGTCGTGATGCCAATGTCGAGCGAGCGGGCGAGAAAGCCCCCGCGCTCTTTGCGCGCCACGACTGGCTGCTGCTCGCTCTGGGCGCCATCGGTTCCACGTTTCTGCGCAACGGCGGCCTGGTGTTTCCCCTGGCGGCATGCGTAATCGCGGCGGCGTTTTGCGCATGGGACGCGCATGCGGCTCGTCGCGCAGCCAAGCAGGCTGGTACTGCGCCTTCGGGCGGCATCCCGCGCTTCCGCTGGGTGGGAGTTCTTGCGGTGCTTGCACTCTGCCTTGCCTCTAATATGTACTTCACCAAGGTTTTTATGCCGGCGCACGACATCACGCCTGGTTCCAAGCGCGAAATCCTCTCGATTCCGTTCCAACAGACGGCTCGTTTCGTCCAAAAGCACGACGGCCTCAACTCGGGCGTCAACCCCACGGTTAAGGAGGACGGCACCATCGTGGAGGCTCCTTGCGACGGCTTGGTGACCGACGAAGAGCGTGCCGTGATCGACCGTGTGCTCAAGTACGAGAATCTGGGCCGCCGTTACAACCCGGATAAGTCGGATGCCGTCAAGAACTGCTTTAACGAGTACGCCTCGCAGGAGGACATCGATGCCTATTTTGAGGTATGGGCCCAGATGTTTAAGAAGGATCCCGAGTGCTATATTTCGGCGCTTATCAATAACTACTATGGTTATTTTTATCCGAGCGCGCGCGATGCCTGGGTCTACAGCACGGCGCGCAGTGCCGAGATTATGGCGCGCCCCGATAATCTCAAGTACTTCGACTTCCATCCGGTCGATAGCAAGGTCGTGCGCTGGTGTGATCACCTGATCAACCTGTATCGCGTGGCAGTACAACGCATCCCGTTTATCTCGCTCACCATGAGCTCGGCCACCTACGTGTGGATCATGATCGCCGTGGTGGTCTATCTGCTACGTCGTCATTCGTGGCGCGGGCTGGCCATTTGGGTGCCGCTTTTGGGCGTGCTCGCCGTGTGCCTGATCGGCCCCTGCAACGGCTCGACCTACATGCGCTACCTGTATCCGGTCATCGCCTGCATGCCCTTTGCCATCGGCGCCACCATCACCCGCAGCGACCTCCTCTGGTCCTAACTTGGTGCAAAGGGGACAGGTTACTTTGCACCAACCCCTTGCACCAAGGGGCTGTATCATCACGACGCCTTCATTTTGGGGTTTATCTCGCAGGCCAGTAGGTATATCATAACGACGTTTGTTTATATTGCCCGAGCATCTGCGCTGGGCTTTAGGTCGAAACCGATAGGAGACACGTATGTCCGGACACTCTAAGTGGGCCACAACCAAGCATCGTAAGGGCGCGCAGGACGCCAAGCGTTCCGCCCTCTTCTCCAAGCTCAGCCGCAACATCACCGTTGCTGCCCGTCTCGGCGGTGACCCGCTGCCCGAGAACAACGCCAGCCTCGCCGCTGCCGTTGCCAAGGCCAAGGCTCAGTCCATGCCTAAGGACAAGATCAAGTCCGCTATCGACAAGGCTTTTGGTTCGGGTGCTGACGCCGCCGTCTACGAGAACATCGTGTACGAGGGCTACGGTCCCGCCGGTGTTGCCGTCTACGTCGACTGCCTGACCGACAACCGCAACCGTACCGCCGCTGATGTCCGTTCCGCCTTCTCCCACGCTGGTGGCAACCTGGGCACCTCCGGCTCCGTCGCCTTCCAATTTGAGCGCAAGGGCCAGATCGTCGTCGCCAAGGAGATCCTGGACGAGAACGCCAAGAAGGAGACCATGATCGCCAACGGTGCTGCCGGTGACGAGGATGAGTTCATGATGGCCATCGCCGAGGCCGGTGGCGAGGACTACGAGGATGCCGGCGAGGAGTGGATCGTCTGGACTGCTGCCAACGACGTCATGGCTGTCTCCAAGGCGCTCGAGGAGCAGGGCGTCCAGGTCAAGGGCTCCGAGACCACCATGGTCCCGACCACCCCGACCGAGGTCTCCGGCGCCGACGCCAAGAAGGTTCAGCGCCTCATCGACCGTCTTGAGGAGCTCGACGACGTCCAGGATGTTTACAGCACCATGGACATGACCGACGAGGTCATCGCTGCCCTCGAGGAGGAGTAGCGCTCGCACGGGTTAAGCCGTGCATATCTGGGCATAATGAAGCGAGCATGCAAGCCTCGTGGAATAGATGAGCCGGATCCGCGTGCGTAGAGCACCGGACCCGGCTCTTTTATAATGATGCGAACCGTTCTGCATTTCGAGAGCCGAGATTTGAAGGGAGCGCCGCGTGCGCGTACTCAAACGAGCCCTAGCGATCGTGTATCTTGCCGCCACCATCGTGGCGCTGGGTACGCTTGTCTGCCAGTTTTGGGGGCCGTATACGTATCGCTTTATGCTGCTGATGCGCGACCCCATGCCGCGCATCGTCGTGACGGCGTGCGCCGGCGTCGTGGCGTTTGGCGTACTGCTGGGCTTTTTCCGCCGGATGTTTGCTCGCTGCGAGCCGTCCTGCGTGCATCCGGCGGGGGAGCGCAATATCGAGGTTACCCTTGCGGCGCTTTCTTCGTGCGCCAGGGTTGCTGCCGAGCGCGACGACCGCGTGATGGTCGAGCATGTCGAGGCTCGCGTCCAAGGCCCCGACGATTCGCACGTCCGTTTTAAGGTCGAGGCTATCGCGCTTGACGATAAGGACGTGGCATCTCTGGCTACCGCGATGCAGCAGCGCATCGAAGAAGCCTGCGATACCATGCTCGGCGCGCCGGGTACGACCGCGCGCGTCCGTTTTTTGCCGTCCAAGACTACCGTCCAGACCGTGGAGGTTTCCGGTGAGTGATACCAATCAAGATAAGACCGCTCGTACGCCGCGCCTGACGATTGACCAGAGCGCCACGTCGGCGAGCGAACCTGTTGATTCCAAAGCAGAGGCAACCGAGTTACAAGACGCGGCAGCCGCGGATTTTGACGAGGCTATGGGTCTCATCAAGGGTACGGGCGCTGCCGTCTGGAGCTATGCTGTGCGTCATCCCAACACCACGCTCGGCGCCGTCGCCGGCTTTATCCTCGCCGAGTTGGTGCTCACGTTGGGCCTGTGGGACACGCTCGTCATTGCATTCTTCGTGCTGATCGGCGCTGTGATCGGCCAAATTCGCGACGGCGAGAACGGGATCGTCAACTTCTTCGGCCGTCTGTTTAGCGGCCGCTAATATGTATTCGACTGTCGCATCCGCGGCGGGCATAAGGAGGAACCATGGCTTTTAATACGAAGGTCGATGTAGCCGATACCGAGCTCGAGGTGAACGAGGCGGTCGTCGCCGAAGCTGAGGATGTGACGCTCGAGGATGAGGCTCTCGTCGAGGCCGAGTCCGATACGGATGAGGACGACGAGGAAGCGGATGAGTCCGAGGACTCGCTGACCTATTCCAACGGCGTGATCGAGAAGATCGTTGCCATGGCCACCCGCGAGGTTCCGCACGTTCTGGGCATGAAGGGTAACCTCATGCACTTTGTGCAGGAGCAGTTTGGTGCCGAGAATCTGTCCATGGGCGGGACGGTCGAGGTCTCCGACGATAATCGCGTGGTCGT
>ENA-OWON01000621-OWON01000621.1-gut-metagenome-genome-assembly--contig:-NODE-621-length-11700-cov-3.827411_pt1 | contig 11700 bp, 8 predicted proteins | sample MGYA00248257_ERZ651798 | MGnify/ENA primary metagenome ERZ651798 (study PRJEB26908, sample SAMEA4031708) | gut metagenome | biome: gut; feature: normal infant; material: stool | place: China | collected 2015 ... | reverse complement strand
ATCCACCCGATCGCGATGGACGACGGTCTGCGTTTCGCAATCCGTGAAGGCGGCCGTACCGTTGGCGCGGGCGTTGTAGCAAAAGTTCTGAGCTAATTGCCGATAACATTTGACGCAATGCGCACTAAAAGGGCATCATTTGATGCCCTTTTTGCACGCTTTCGTACCAGAACCTGGCTCATCAGTGATTTTCTTTGTCATAATCATTGCTGAGACAGGCTCTGTTGAGGGCGTATAATCCGAAAAGCTAATACGCGTTTCGATTTGGTTTGCCTCGCGATCGCGGGGTGAAAATGTTTGTAGAAAACTTCTGACAGGTTGGTTTATGAGTGCGAATACCGAAGCTCAAGGAAGCGGGCGCGGCCTGGAAGCGATGAAGTGGGGCGTTGTGGTGGCATTGCTCCTGGTGGCGATTGTCGGCAACTACCTTTATCGCGACATTATGCTGCCGCTGCGTGCGCTGGCCGTAGTAATTCTGATTGCTGCAGCGGGTGGTGTCGCGCTGTTAACGACAAAAGGTAAAGCTACCGTTGCTTTTGCCCGTGAAGCGCGTACCGAAGTCCGTAAGGTCATTTGGCCGACTCGCCAGGAAACATTGCACACCACGCTGATTGTGGCTGCGGTTACCGCAGTAATGTCACTGATCCTGTGGGGACTGGATGGTATTCTGGTTCGCCTGGTATCCTTTATCACTGGCCTGAGGTTCTGAGATGTCTGAAGCTCCTAAAAAGCGCTGGTACGTCGTTCAGGCGTTTTCCGGTTTTGAAGGCCGCGTAGCAACGTCGCTGCGTGAGCATATCAAATTACACAACATGGAAGATTTGTTTGGTGAAGTCATGGTACCAACCGAAGAAGTGGTTGAAATCCGTGGCGGTCAGCGTCGCAAAAGCGAACGTAAATTCTTCCCTGGCTACGTCCTCGTTCAGATGGTGATGAACGACGCGAGCTGGCACCTGGTGCGCAGCGTACCGCGTGTGATGGGCTTCATCGGCGGTACTTCCGATCGTCCTGCGCCAATCAGCGATAAAGAAGTCGATGCGATTATGAACCGCCTGCAGCAGGTTGGTGATAAGCCGCGTCCGAAAACGCTGTTTGAACCGGGTGAAATGGTCCGTGTTAATGATGGTCCGTTCGCTGACTTCAACGGTGTTGTTGAAGAAGTGGATTACGAGAAATCTCGTCTGAAAGTGTCTGTTTCTATCTTCGGTCGTGCGACCCCGGTAGAGCTGGACTTCAGCCAGGTTGAAAAAGCCTAACCCAGCGATCAAAAAAGCGGCGATTTAATCGTTGCACAAGGCGTGAGATTGGAATACAATTTCGCGCCTTTTGTTTTTATGGGCCTTGCCCGTAAAACGATTTTTTATATCACGGGGAGCCTCTCAGAGGCGTTATTACCCAACTTGAGGAATTTATAATGGCTAAGAAAGTACAAGCCTATGTCAAGCTGCAGGTTGCAGCTGGTATGGCTAACCCGAGTCCGCCAGTAGGTCCGGCTCTGGGTCAGCAGGGCGTAAACATCATGGAATTCTGCAAAGCGTTCAACGCAAAAACTGATTCCATCGAAAAAGGTCTGCCGATTCCGGTAGTAATCACCGTTTACGCTGACCGTTCTTTCACTTTCGTTACCAAGACCCCGCCGGCAGCAGTTCTGCTGAAAAAAGCGGCTGGTATCAAGTCTGGTTCCGGTAAGCCGAACAAAGACAAAGTGGGTAAAATTTCCCGCGCTCAGCTGCAGGAAATCGCGCAGACCAAAGCTGCCGACATGACTGGTGCCGACATTGAAGCGATGACTCGCTCCATCGAAGGTACTGCACGTTCCATGGGCCTGGTAGTGGAGGACTAAGAAATGGCTAAACTGACCAAGCGCATGCGTGTTATCCGCGAGAAAGTTGATGCAACCAAACAGTACGACATCAACGAAGCTATCGCACTGCTGAAAGAGCTGGCGACTGCTAAATTCGTAGAAAGCGTGGACGTAGCTGTTAACCTCGGCATCGACGCTCGTAAATCTGACCAGAACGTACGTGGTGCAACTGTACTGCCGCACGGTACTGGCCGTTCCGTTCGCGTAGCCGTATTTACCCAAGGTGCAAACGCTGAAGCTGCTAAAGCTGCAGGCGCAGAACTGGTAGGTATGGAAGATCTGGCTGACCAGATCAAGAAAGGCGAAATGAACTTTGACGTTGTTATTGCTTCTCCGGATGCAATGCGCGTTGTTGGCCAGCTGGGCCAGGTTCTGGGTCCGCGCGGCCTGATGCCAAACCCGAAAGTGGGTACTGTAACACCGAACGTTGCTGAAGCGGTTAAAAACGCTAAAGCTGGCCAGGTTCGTTACCGTAACGACAAAAACGGCATCATCCACACCACCATCGGTAAAGTGGACTTTGACGCTGACAAACTGAAAGAAAACCTGGAAGCTCTGCTGGTTGCGCTGAAAAAAGCAAAACCGACTCAGGCGAAAGGCGTGTACATCAAGAAAGTTAGCATCTCCACCACCATGGGTGCAGGTGTTGCAGTTGACCAGGCTGGCCTGAGCGCTTCTGTAAACTAATGCCTTTACGTGGGCGGTGATTTTGTCTACAATCTTACCCCCACGTATAATGCTTAATGCAGACGTATATCCGAGATATTCGGGTTGTGGCAAGGCGGCAACTGAGTGAGTCGCCAGGAGCATAGCTAACTATGTGACTGGTGCGAATGAAGGAAGCCAACGCCGCCACAAGTTGAATAGCGACGGATAGAAAAGATTTGTTCGTTGGAGCCTGGCCTATCCAGGCCTCCGTCGAAGACCGCAGGAGTTTCGCAAGAAACTTAATCCCCTGCGTAGACGGTGACAGAACGCTAAGATTATTCTTTTATATTCTGGCTTGTTTCTGCTCACCGTAATTAAGACGCTCTCTCCGTTTGGAGGAGTGAAGTGAGTTCCAGAGATTTTCTCTGGCAAACATCCAGGAGCAAAGCTAATGGCTTTAAATCTTCAAGACAAACAAGCGATTGTTGCTGAAGTCAGCGAAGTAGCCAAAGGCGCGCTGTCTGCAGTAGTTGCGGATTCCCGTGGCGTAACTGTAGATAAAATGACTGAACTGCGTAAAGCAGGTCGCGAAGCTGGCGTATACATGCGTGTTGTTCGTAACACCCTGCTGCGCCGTGCTGTTGAAGGTACTCCGTTCGAGTGCCTGAAAGACGCGTTTGTTGGTCCGACCCTGATTGCATACTCTATGGAACACCCGGGCGCTGCTGCTCGTCTGTTCAAAGAGTTCGCGAAAGCGAATGCAAAATTTGAGGTCAAAGCCGCTGCCTTTGAAGGTGAGCTGATCCCGGCGTCTCAGATCGACCGCCTGGCAACTCTGCCGACCTACGAAGAAGCAATTGCACGCCTGATGGCAACCATGAAAGAAGCTTCGGCTGGCAAACTGGTTCGTACTCTGGCTGCTGTACGCGATGCGAAAGAAGCTGCTTAATCGCAGTTATCTTTTTAACGCATTCGCTTACGTATAAACTTATTCTGATATTCAGGAACAATTTAAATGTCTATCACTAAAGATCAAATCATTGAAGCAGTTGCAGCTATGTCTGTAATGGACGTTGTAGAACTGATCTCTGCAATGGAAGAAAAATTCGGTGTTTCCGCTGCTGCTGCTGTAGCTGTAGCTGCTGGCCCGGTTGAAGCTGCTGAAGAAAAAACTGAATTCGACGTAATTCTGAAAGCTGCTGGCGCTAACAAAGTTGCTGTTATCAAAGCAGTACGTGGCGCAACTGGCCTGGGTCTGAAAGAAGCTAAAGATTTGGTAGAATCTGCACCGGCTGCTCTGAAAGAAGGCGTGAGCAAAGACGACGCAGAAGCACTGAAAAAAGCTCTGGAAGAAGCTGGCGCTGAAGTTGAAGTTAAATAAGCCAACCCTTCCGGTTGCAGCCTGAGAAATCAGGCTGATGGCTGGTGACTTTTTAGTCACCAGCCTTTTTGCGCTGTAAGGCGCCAGTAGCGTTTCACACTGTTTGACTACTGCTGTGCCTTTCAATGCTTGTTTCTATCGACGACTTAATATACTGCGACAGGACGTCCGTTCTGTGTAAATCGCAATGAAATGGTTTAAGCGTGATAGCAACAGGCATTGCGGAAAGTGTTCCATTTTCCGGTCAACAAAATAGTGTTGCACAAACTGTCCGCTCAATGGACAGATGGGTCGACTTGTCAGCGAGCTGAGGAACCCTATGGTTTACTCCTATACCGAGAAAAAACGTATTCGTAAGGATTTTGGTAAACGTCCACAAGTTCTGGATGTACCTTATCTCCTTTCTATCCAGCTTGACTCGTTTCAGAAATTTATCGAGCAAGATCCTGAAGGGCAGTATGGTCTGGAAGCTGCTTTCCGTTCCGTATTCCCGATTCAGAGCTACAGCGGTAATTCCGAGCTGCAATACGTCAGCTACCGCCTTGGCGAACCGGTGTTTGACGTCCAGGAATGTCAAATCCGTGGCGTGACCTATTCCGCACCGCTGCGCGTTAAACTGCGTCTGGTGATCTATGAGCGCGAAGCGCCGGAAGGCACCGTAAAAGACATTAAAGAACAAGAAGTCTACATGGGCGAAATTCCGCTCATGACAGACAACGGTACCTTTGTTATCAACGGTACTGAGCGTGTTATCGTTTCCCAGCTGCACCGTAGTCCGGGCGTCTTCTTTGACTCCGACAAAGGTAAAACCCACTCTTCGGGTAAAGTGCTGTATAACGCGCGTATCATCCCTTACCGTGGCTCCTGGCTGGACTTCGAATTCGATCCGAAGGACAACCTGTTCGTACGTATCGACCGTCGCCGTAAACTGCCTGCGACCATCATTCTGCGCGCCCTGAACTACACCACAGAGCAGATCCTCGACCTGTTCTTTGAAAAAGTTATCTTTGAAATCCGTGATAACAAGCTGCAGATGGAACTGGTGCCGGAACGCCTGCGTGGTGAAACCGCATCTTTTGACATCGAAGCTAACGGTAAAGTGTACGTAGAAAAAGGCCGCCGTATCACTGCGCGCCACATTCGCCAGCTGGAAAAAGACGACGTCAAACTGATCGAAGTCCCGGTTGAGTACATCGCAGGTAAAGTGGTTGCTAAAGACTATATTGATGAGTCTACCGGCGAGCTGATCTGCGCAGCGAACATGGAGCTGAGCCTGGATCTGCTGGCTAAGCTGAGCCAGTCTGGTCACAAGCGTATCGAAACGCTGTTCACCAACGATCTGGATCACGGCCCATATATCTCTGAAACCTTACGTGTCGACCCAACTAACGACCGTCTGAGCGCACTGGTAGAAATCTACCGCATGATGCGCCCTGGCGAGCCGCCGACTCGTGAAGCAGCTGAAAGCCTGTTCGAGAACCTGTTCTTCTCCGAAGACCGTTATGACTTGTCTGCGGTTGGTCGTATGAAGTTCAACCGTTCTCTGCTGCGCGAAGAAATCGAAGGTTCCGGTAAACAGAGCAAAGACGAAATCATTGAAGATAAGAAAAAGCTAAACGATATCCGTAACGGTAAAGGCGAAGTCGATGATATCGACCACCTCGGCAACCGTCGTATCCGTTCCGTTGGCGAAATGGCGGAAAACCAGTTCCGCGTTGGCCTGGTACGTGTAGAGCGTGCGGTGAAAGAGCGTCTGTCTCTGGGCGATCTGGATACCCTGATGCCTCAGGATATGATCAACGCCAAGCCGATTTCCGCAGCAGTGAAAGAGTTCTTCGGTTCCAGCCAGCTGTCTCAGTTTATGGACCAGAACAACCCGCTGTCTGAGATTACGCACAAACGTCGTATCTCCGCACTCGGCCCAGGCGGTCTGACCCGTGAACGTGCAGGCTTCGAAGTTCGAGACGTACACCCGACTCACTACGGTCGCGTATGTCCAATCGAAACCCCTGAAGGTCCGAACATCGGTCTGATCAACTCTCTGTCCGTGTACGCACAGACTAACGAATACGGCTTCCTTGAGACTCCGTATCGTAAAGTGACCGACGGTGTTGTAACTGACGAAATTCACTACCTGTCTGCTATCGAAGAAGGCAACTACGTTATCGCCCAGGCGAACTCCAACCTGGATGAAGAAGGCCACTTCGTAGAAGACCTGGTAACTTGCCGTAGCAAAGGCGAATCCAGCTTGTTCAGCCGCGACCAGGTTGACTACATGGACGTATCCACCCAGCAGGTGGTATCCGTCGGTGCGTCCCTGATCCCGTTCCTGGAACACGATGACGCCAACCGTGCATTGATGGGTGCGAACATGCAACGTCAGGCCGTTCCGACTCTGCGCGCTGATAAGCCGCTGGTTGGTACTGGTATGGAACGTGCTGTTGCCGTTGACTCCGGTGTAACTGCGGTAGCTAAACGTGGTGGTGTCGTTCAGTACGTGGATGCTTCCCGTATCGTTATCAAAGTTAACGAAGACGAGATGTATCCGGGGGAAGCAGGTATCGACATCTACAACCTGACCAAATACACCCGTTCTAACCAGAACACCTGTATCAACCAGATGCCGTGTGTGTCTCTGGGTGAACCGGTTGAACGTGGCGACGTGCTGGCAGACGGTCCGTCCACCGACCTCGGTGAACTGGCGCTTGGTCAGAACATGCGCGTAGCGTTCATGCCGTGGAATGGTTACAACTTCGAAGACTCCATCCTCGTATCCGAGCGTGTTGTTCAGGAAGACCGTTTCACCACCATCCACATTCAGGAACTGGCGTGTGTGTCCCGTGACACCAAGCTGGGTCCGGAAGAGATCACCGCTGACATCCCGAACGTGGGTGAAGCTGCGCTCTCCAAACTGGATGAATCCGGTATCGTTTACATTGGTGCGGAAGTGACCGGTGGCGACATTCTGGTTGGTAAGGTAACGCCGAAAGGTGAAACTCAGCTGACCCCAGAAGAAAAACTGCTGCGTGCGATCTTCGGTGAGAAAGCCTCTGACGTTAAAGACTCTTCTCTGCGCGTACCAAACGGTGTATCCGGTACGGTTATCGACGTTCAGGTCTTTACTCGCGATGGCGTAGAAAAAGACAAACGTGCGCTGGAAATCGAAGAAATGCAGCTCAAACAGGCGAAGAAAGACCTGTCTGAAGAACTGCAGATCCTCGAAGCGGGTCTGTTCAGCCGTATCCGTGCTGTGCTGGTAGCCGGTGGCGTTGAAGCTGAGAAGCTCGACAAACTGCCGCGCGATCGCTGGCTGGAGCTAGGCCTGACAGACGAAGAGAAACAAAATCAGCTGGAACAGCTGGCTGAGCAGTATGACGAACTGAAACACGAGTTCGAGAAGAAACTCGAAGCGAAACGCCGCAAAATCACCCAGGGCGACGATCTGGCACCGGGCGTGCTGAAGATTGTTAAGGTATATCTGGCGGTTAAACGCCGTATCCAGCCTGGTGACAAGATGGCAGGTCGTCACGGTAACAAGGGTGTAATTTCTAAGATCAACCCGATCGAAGATATGCCTTACGATGAAAACGGTACGCCGGTAGACATCGTACTGAACCCGCTGGGCGTACCGTCTCGTATGAACATCGGTCAGATCCTCGAAACCCACCTGGGTATGGCTGCGAAAGGTATCGGCGACAAGATCAACGCCATGCTGAAACAGCAGCAAGAAGTCGCGAAACTGCGCGAATTCATCCAGCGTGCGTACGATCTGGGCGCTGACGTTCGTCAGAAAGTTGACCTGAGTACCTTCAGCGATGAAGAAGTTATGCGTCTGGCTGAAAACCTGCGCAAAGGTATGCCAATCGCAACGCCGGTGTTCGACGGTGCGAAAGAAGCAGAAATTAAAGAGCTGCTGAAACTTGGCGACCTGCCGACTTCCGGTCAGATCCGCCTGTACGATGGTCGCACTGGTGAACAGTTCGAGCGTCCGGTAACCGTTGGTTACATGTACATGCTGAAACTGAACCACCTGGTCGACGACAAGATGCACGCGCGTTCCACCGGTTCTTACAGCCTGGTTACTCAGCAGCCGCTGGGTGGTAAGGCACAGTTCGGTGGTCAGCGTTTCGGGGAGATGGAAGTGTGGGCGCTGGAAGCATACGGCGCAGCATACACCCTGCAGGAAATGCTCACCGTTAAGTCTGATGACGTGAACGGTCGTACCAAGATGTATAAAAACATCGTGGACGGCAACCATCAGATGGAGCCGGGCATGCCAGAATCCTTCAACGTATTGTTGAAAGAGATTCGTTCGCTGGGTATCAACATCGAACTGGAAGACGAGTAATTCTCGCTCAAACAGGTCACTGCTGTCGGGGTAAAACCCGGCAGCGGATTGTGCTAACTCCGACGGGAGCAAATCCGTGAAAGATTTATTAAAGTTTCTGAAAGCGCAGACTAAAACCGAAGAGTTTGATGCGATCAAAATTGCTCTGGCTTCGCCAGACATGATCCGTTCATGGTCTTTCGGTGAAGTTAAAAAGCCGGAAACCATCAACTACCGTACGTTCAAACCAGAACGTGCCGGCCTTTTCTGCGCCCGTATCTTTGGGCCGGTAAAAGATTACGAGTGCCTGTGCGGTAAGTACAAGCGCCTGAAACACCGTGGCGTCATCTGTGAGAAGTGCGGCGTTGAAGTGACCCAGACTAAAGTACGCCGTGAGCGTATGGGCCACATCGAACTGGCTTCCCCGACTGCGCACATCTGGTTCCTGAAATCGCTGCCGTCCCGTATCGGTCTGCTGCTCGATATGCCGCTGCGCGATATCGAACGCGTACTGTACTTTGAATCCTATGTGGTTATCGAAGGCGGTATGACCAACCTGGAACGTCAGCAGATCCTGACTGAAGAGCAGTATCTGGACGCGCTGGAAGAGTTCGGTGACGAATTCGACGCGAAGATGGGTGCGGAAGCAATCCAGGCTCTGCTGAAGAGCATGGATCTGGAGCAAGAGTGCGAACAGCTGCGTGAAGAGCTGAACGAAACCAACTCCGAAACCAAGCGTAAAAAGCTGACCAAGCGTATCAAACTGCTGGAAGCGTTCGTTCAGTCTGGTAACAAACCAGAGTGGATGATCCTGACCGTTCTGCCGGTACTGCCGCCAGATCTGCGTCCGCTGGTTCCGCTGGATGGTGGTCGTTTCGCGACTTCTGACCTGAACGATCTGTATCGTCGCGTCATTAACCGTAACAACCGTCTGAAACGTCTGCTGGATCTGGCTGCGCCGGACATCATCGTACGTAACGAAAAACGTATGCTGCAGGAAGCGGTAGACGCCCTGCTGGATAACGGTCGTCGCGGTCGTGCGATCACCGGTTCTAACAAGCGTCCTCTGAAATCTTTGGCCGACATGATCAAAGGTAAACAGGGTCGTTTCCGTCAGAACCTGCTCGGTAAGCGTGTTGACTACTCCGGTCGTTCTGTAATCACCGTAGGTCCATACCTGCGTCTGCATCAGTGCGGTCTGCCGAAGAAAATGGCGCTGGAGCTGTTCAAACCGTTCATCTACGGCAAGCTGGAACTGCGTGGTCTTGCTACCACCATTAAAGCTGCGAAGAAAATGGTTGAGCGCGAAGAAGCTGTCGTTTGGGATATCCTGGACGAAGTTATCCGCGAACACCCGGTACTGCTGAACCGTGCACCGACTCTGCACCGTCTGGGTATCCAGGCATTTGAACCGGTACTGATCGAAGGTAAAGCTATCCAGCTGCACCCGCTGGTTTGTGCGGCATATAACGCCGACTTCGATGGTGACCAGATGGCTGTTCACGTACCGCTGACGCTGGAAGCCCAGCTGGAAGCGCGTGCGCTGATGATGTCTACCAACAACATCCTGTCCCCGGCGAACGGCGAACCAATCATCGTTCCGTCTCAGGACGTTGTTCTGGGTCTGTACTATATGACCCGTGACTGTGTTAACGCCAAAGGCGAAGGCATGGTGCTGACTGGCCCGAAAGAAGCAGAACGTCTGTATCGCTCTGGTCTGGCTTCTCTGCATGCGCGCGTTAAAGTGCGTATCACCGAGTATGAAAAAGATGCAAACGGTGAATTAGTAGCGAAAACCAGCCTGAAAGACACGACTGTTGGCCGTGCCATTCTGTGGATGATTGTACCGAAAGGTCTGCCTTACTCCATCGTCAACCAGGCGCTGGGTAAAAAAGCAATCTCCAAAATGCTGAACACCTGCTACCGCATTCTCGGTCTGAAACCGACCGTTATTTTTGCGGACCAGATCATGTACACCGGCTTCGCCTATGCAGCGCGTTCTGGTGCATCTGTTGGTATCGATGACATGGTCATCCCGGAGATGGAGTTTACCTCCAACGACCGGATGGTTGCGTTCGGCGATACGAAAGCAGTGATCTTTGAGGGCGCGCAGAAGCCGCAGGCAATCGCGGAGATCCCGATGGATGAGAAGACAAAAAGTATTTTTTACAATGAGCACTATATCGGGATCGTGACTGGCAATGAGGATGAGGCGGTGACCAATCATCTGGCGGTGTATGATGAAAACGGAAAACTGGTCATGGAAAAGGATTTCGGTCTGGACTACAGCAGCATCGAATTTTTGACCAATAATGAGATCTGCATCCGGAACGCAAATGTCTGCGACATCTATACGGTGCACGGTGTTTATAAGTTCCACCATGAGTTTGAAGAGGAGCTTTTTGAGATTATACCGGGAAAATTAAAATTGAACTACACGCTTGTGCTCAAAGATACGACACAGCGGATCAGATTAAAATAAGGAGGAGATTATGAACTGGGTATTGATGCTTGTCCTCCTGGTGTTGGTGTGCTGTGCAATCTACGGCTACACAAAGGGATTTTTAAGGATTGTTTTTTCACTCGTCGCCTGGGTGATTGTGCTGGTATTTGTTTCGTGGGCAACGCCGCATGTTAGTCAGTGGATACAGGAGAATACAACCATTTACGAAAAAATAGAAGCTACGTGTGAGGAATCTGTGCGGCGCGCGGCGCAGGGAAAGATGGAAGAAGGTGCAGCGGAACAGTACGGAGGCGCCGGGGAACTGGGACTGGATCTTCCGGAATCTGTGATGGCGCAGATTGTTTCGGGGGCTTCCGGCGCAGCGGACACTGTGCTTGCGGAGACCGGGGTATATGCAGGGATCGCGCAGAGCCTGGCAGGATTTATCGTGCAGGGAATTGCGTTTGTGACGGTGCTGATTCTCTCATGGATTCTGGTGCATGTGATCTCGGCGCTGCTTGGAATCGTATCGCATATTCCGATATTAAAAGGCGTGAACCGTTTCACGGGAATGTTAGCGGGGCTGATGGAGGGGCTTCTCATCATCTGGATTGCGTTTTACATTGTTGCCCTTTGCAGTACGGGAGAGACGGGGAGAGTGATTGTTTCTTATATTAATCAGAGTGCATTTCTGAAAGAACTGTATGAAAACAATATTCTTCTGTCTCTGGGAACGGGTTTTGCACGCTAAAAGGCATGAATTACAAGGGCTGCCGACAGTGAGGGGGAAATCCGTGAAAACTTTTTAAAAAAACTGTAAAAAGAGTGTTGACAATCTGGGATGCAGATGGTAGTATATACAAGCTGACCGCGAGAACAGCGGACAGGCAAAGAGCTTCTGAAAAAGAAGTAAAAGAAAATAAAAAAGTTGTTGACAAACGGTTGGCACTATGATATAGTAAATAGGCTGTCGCCGAGAGATGACAACGATGAATGAGATTGAAAAATCCGTTCGGAAGTTGCGGAGCAACTTCTAA
>ENA-OWON01000620-OWON01000620.1-gut-metagenome-genome-assembly--contig:-NODE-620-length-11708-cov-6.149428_pt1 | contig 11708 bp, 7 predicted proteins | sample MGYA00248257_ERZ651798 | MGnify/ENA primary metagenome ERZ651798 (study PRJEB26908, sample SAMEA4031708) | gut metagenome | biome: gut; feature: normal infant; material: stool | place: China | collected 2015 ... | reverse complement strand
TTGCATAATACAACCGTTCCTCTGCGATAGACATCACAGATTCCAAGATCGGGAGCATTATAAGGATAGGATGTGGACAAGACACTGCTCACCTCGCCCTTTTCGTTAAAGCCAAAACGGGTAAGCTGGTTGACAGACAGCATCCATATATTGCCCTTTGCATCACAATATATTCGGGTGCAAAGGTTCTTGAAAACTTTGTTGAGTTGTGCCTCTACCTGGCTGTTCTCACAAGGTGGAACAACAGGCTGCATGGTATTGAGGTCGAGCACCTGCGGACCTTCTTCGAAAGCCACCCAAAGGCGCTTGAACGAATCTTCGCAGACATTACGGCAACTGTTGCTTCGCAGACTGATTCCTACAGAACCCAAACCGAAGTTCATGAAATTGAAGCCATCGTAGCGCACCAGTCCACCACCATGCGTACTGATCCATACGAAGCCGTAGGAATCCTGAAAGATATCATCAGCAAAATTATTCGGCATACCTGCAGCCATATTGAGATAGCTTACATTATAGCGACTAGGGAGCCCACCTTGCGCCCAACTGCTCAAGGTAACGATCAATGCTGCTATAAAGGTTAGAATGTATCTTCTAATCATTATTTTCCTTTCTTCCTGTCTTCTATTTTTGCATAGATGACCATACCAACTCCTAACAAAGCAAGAGCGATATACATACTAAAAAGATTCCAATTCATATCATATCTCTTTTAATTAATACACTAAATCAGTTTTTGTCTCTTTTTAAGAAAAATACCCCTATACCAAACAGTAAAGCCATAATTATCACAGCCCCCACTGCAGACATAAAAGTATCAATCTTAACGAACATATTCGTCAAGATAAATGCCGTTACTATATACTTCGCAACATCCAAGAACCATTTACCAATTTCTTTGTTCATGACGTTTGTTATTAAACTCTGCTGCAAATTTACAAAGAATAATTGAAACGAAAGAATATTTTTATGAAAAAAAGCAGGCTAACACTGATAACTGCGTTAGCCTGCTGAGATATGAAAGTATCAAGTGACTGATACTAAGTCTTTAGAACTCAAGAATCATGCTCTGGCGAGGACGGAGCTTCACGTTCTTGTTGATAAGAACGGTACGACCATTTGTAACATCCGTGGCCTTGTCATGAGAACCGATAATCTCTGAATAACGGGAAACATTCAGTTCGTTTGCCTCGTTCTTGCCGTTAATAACCGTCATCACATTCTTACCCTTATACTGGCGGGCAATCACGTAAACACCCTTCTGAGGACAGAACTGGGTCTGCTTGCCCTTAGTAATCACTTCATTGCCCTGGCGCCAGTGCAACAGGTTGCTGAGCCAGTTGAACATCTGATTCTCTGCCTGAGTTCTGCCCTCTGCAGTAAAGGCATTGTGCTTATCACCAGCCCAACCGCCAGGGAAGTCCTTGCGTACATTGCCATCGGTTACACTCTTGGTACCGTTCATCAGCACCTCTGTACCATAATAGAGCTGAGGAGTGCGGTTGATGGTAAGAAGCAATGACAGAGCCTGCTTCAAAGCCAGGGTATCCTTGCCTTCACCCAGGAAGCGGTCGGTATCATGATTCTCGATGAATGCCATTACGCTCTTTGGATTAGGATAGAGATAATCATAGCAGAACACGTTGTAGAGACGGTTCATGCCGTTCCACCAGTCATCGGTCTCCTCTTTCTTTGCACTGTTGATGCGGTCGAAGAAAGCGAAATCCATAACGGTTGGCAGATAGCTGTTCTTCTCTGAAAGTTTGCTGTCCTTCTGCCAGGCTGCAGTATAGGCTGGCTCGGTTACCCAAGTCTCGCCTACGGTATTGAAGTGAGGATACTCCTCGCCCAGCACCTTCATCCAGTGTGCCATTGCATCGCGGTCGGCATAAGGATAGGTATCCATACGGATGCCGTCGATACCTGCACTCTCTATCCACCACTCGCTGTTCTGAATCAGATACTTGATAACGTGTGGGTTACGCTGGTTGAGGTCAGGCATAGTTGGTACGAACCAGCCGTCTACGGTTTCAGTGAGATCAACCTTGCTGGCGTATGGATCAAGTACCGGAGTCAGCTTATAACTGGTCTGCAGATACTTATCGTTCACCTTAGCAGCGCCATCCACCGTACCGATGTTCTTCTGATGCTCGGCAGTCTGATTTTCAGGAGCCAGCCATTCTGGTTTATTAAACCAGTCCTTTGAAGGCATATCGGCAACCCAAGGATGCTCGAAACCGCAATGGTTGAAAATCATATCCATCACAATCTTCAAACCTTTCTTGTGAGCCTCATCTATCAGCTGCTTATAATCGGCATTGGTTCCGAAACGTGGGTCTACACGATAATAATTGGTGGTAGCATAGCCATGATAGCTGCTGTTCTTGCCGTTACTTGGACTGTCGTTCTCCAAAACCGGGGTAAACCACAGAGCGGTTACACCCAACTGGTTAAAATAATCCAAGTGCTGGCGGATTCCCTCCAGGTCGCCACCATGTCGCAGACTAGGCTCTGCACGGTTGCAGGTCTTATCACGCATCGTCTTAAAGGCATCATTCTTCAGATTGCCGTTGGCAAAACGGTCTGGCATCAGCATATAGAGCACATCCTCGTTAGAGAAACCGATGCGCTTGTCGCCCGCCATCTCACGGTTCTTCAACACATACTTTACCTTCTTCGACTGTTTGCCCTGCTTGAAGTTGAGGGTCATCTCACCAGCCTTTGCCCCATCGAGGTTAAGATAAACCAGGAGATAATTAGGAGAATCAAGGCGGGCGATGCTGTCTACCTTCACACCCGGATAGTTTACCGTTACATCGGCATTCTTGATATCCTTGCCATACACCATCAGCTGGAGTGAAGCATCTTTCATGCCCACATACCAGTCGGTAGGTTCAATGCGGCTTACGTTAACTGCCGCGTTCATACTTATTGCGCTACCCATAAGCACTAATGAAGCTATTATCTTTTTCATATTACACCTTATTATAAATATATAAACTATTTCTGATAAAGAATCAAGGCTGACTGAGGGGCAATCTCAGCTTCCTTTCCCGAAACAAAGCCTAAGCCTTCCTCATTGATTATACCATTGCAGCAAGCCACGGTATAATTACCCTCAGGAATCTGCATCTTCTTTGCCTCCTTATTGAAGTTATAGATTACGATGATGTTCTTCCAGGCATCAATGCCCTCCAGATTCTTAAGCTGGAAACCTACGAGGCAAGTCTGCTTGTTGCCATTGGCATCCTGACAAGGCAGGAACTCCAGATGCTGACGTACCTTATCGCCTGTTGAAAGACGGAAGGCTGGATGATTCTTGCGGAGCTGGATCAGACTTTTGTAATAAGCAAACGCCTGCGGATACTTCTGCAGATTGGTCCAGGTAAACTGGTTGATGCTGTCAGGAGAATTATAACTATTGTGTACTCCCTTCTTGTCGCGAAGCATCTCCTCGCCGGCAAGGATGAAAGGAACACCCTGGGAAGTGAAGACGCAGGTCTGCGCAAGCTTATCGATGCGGAGCAACTCGGCTGTACGCATTGCTTCAGGGATATTCTTGTCGGTAAGAGATGCGATGCTTGCCTTCAGACGGTCTACCAGACACATATCGTCGTGGCAGCTTACATAACTGATCTGCTCGGTAGGATTGTTGGTCCAAGGCTTCTTGTCATAGTTCACCTTTGTCATATCCACCTGCGGATGAGCAATGCCACCCACAATACCGAACTTCAGGCTCTCCTCCTGACCTGTAAGACCAGCCAAAAGCGCACCCTGATGGTCATCAGAGAAAGGACCACGGAGCGCATCGCGCATATCATCGCTGAAAGCACCAATGCCCTTGAGCTGCTGGGTATTCGCCTTCACCGCCAGTTTTTCGGTAGGATAAGCACAGCTGCCTGCACTCCATCCCTCACCATAAATATAGATGCTAGGATCGATGCGGTTTACCATCTCACGGATAGCCTGCATGGTTTCGATGTCATGAACGCCCATCAGGTCGAAACGGAAACCATCGATATGATATTCGTCTATCCAGTATTTCACGCTCTCCAGCATAAACTGGCGCATGAGAGGCTTCTCTGAAGCAGTCTCGTTGCCACAGCCAGAACCGTCAGAATACTTACCATCCTTGGTCTTACGATAATAATAATCAGGATAGGCACGCTGGAAATTGCTGCCGTTGATATCGAAAGTATGGTTATATACGGCATCGAAAATCACTCGGATGCCTGCCTTATGCAGCGCCATCACCATCTCCTTGAACTCCTTGATGCGGGTTGCTGGAGAATAAGGGTCGGTAGCGTAACTGCCTTCCGGCACATTATAGTTCTTCGGATCATAACCCCAGTTGAACTGTGGTTTGTCGAGTCGGGTCTCATCTATAGAAGCGAAATCGAATACAGGCTGGAAGTGGATGGCGTTGATGCCCAGATTCTTGAGATATTCGATGGCCTTAGGCTCGGTGAGGGCGAGATATTTACCCTTATATTTCAAGCCGGATGTAGGAGAAATGGAGAAATCACGCACGTGAAGCTCGTAGACAACGAGATCGGCTGGCGATTTCAGGGCAGGACGCACGTCCTTATCCCATCCAGATGGATCAGTATCATACAAATCTACGATGGCGCCACGGTTTCCGTTCACACCTACTGCTTTGGCAAATGTACCTGGTGTTTCACCCTTGCCAATATCAAAGGTATAGAACTTTCCCTTGAGGTCGCCCTTTACGGTAGCCTCCCAGCGTTCATCACCCAACTTCTTCATTTTCAGCGTTTTATAAGCCTTTCCTCCCTGACCTTGCTTATAAAGTCGGAGGGTTACAGAAGACTTTTGGGCTGTTGGAGCATTCAGGATAAACATGGTTTTCTCCTTGGAATACATCATCTCATTGAATGTCTGTTGGGCATTCAATGAAGTTGGTAAAACGGTTGCTGTCAATGCTGCAATTATTAGTTTTTGGATATTCATATTGTTAAGTTATTGTTATACAGGATATTAAAGCGAACTGAGCGAAGAAAACTGTGACAAATTATCTACGCTCATTTTTAGCGTATTTCCGACCAACCGGACAGTTGGACGGAAATACGGAAATTATAGGCTTATTTAGCGAGCAAAGAGATGGCGAAACCACCACCATGTGCTTCGTTAATCTTCAAAACATCACCCTTCTTCACTGTCTTGTGAACAATCTTGTAAGATTTAGGGTTCTTCTCGTAGTCAGCATTCTTGCCGTCCTGATAGATAGCACAAGCATACTTCTTGCCCTTATCCAGGAAGTCGAGTTTTACTACGGCTGTGCGGGCTGCATCAGTCTTACCGCCTACAAACCAGTTGTCGGTACCCTTAGCCTTGCGGGCTACAGTGATATACTTGGCTGGCTCTGCCTCCAGATACTTGGAGTCGTCCCAGTCGCAAGCTACATCGCGGATAAACTGGAAGGCATCGTCATACTTCTCATAATGCTCTGGAAGATCGGCAGCCATCTGCAGCGGACTGTACATTACGAGATAGAGCGAAAGCTGACCACAGAGAGTGGTATGAACATAACTTGGGTTGTTGCTCCATTCAGAAAGCTTGGTCTCGAAGATACCAGGGGTATAATCCATCGGACCACCCTGCAGACGGGTGAATGGCAACATCACGGTATGATAAGACTTGTTACCGCCAAATGCTTCATATTCTGTACCACGTGCACTCTCGTTACCAACCAGGTTAGGCCAGGTGCGGCAGATACCTGTAGGACGGGTTGCCTCGTGGGCATTTACCATGATATGATGCTTGGCAGCGGTCTCGATAACACGCTGGTAGTGATTGTTCATCAACTGGCTGTAGTGATACTCACCTCTTGGGATGATATCTCCCACATAACCGGTCTTCACGGCATCATAACCATATTTGTTCATCAGGTTGAAGGCATCTTCCAGGTGGCGCTCGTAGTTGAGAGCTGCAGAAGAAGTCTCGTGGTGCATCATCAGCTTCACACCCTTGGAATGAGCATATTCGTTGAGCATCTTGATATCGAAGTCAGGATATGGAGTCACGAAGTCGAAGACATCGAGCTTCTGATGACCGAACCAGTCTTCCCAACCTTCGTTCCAGCCTTCTACCAATACTTCCTGCAAACCGTTCTTGGCAGCAAAGTCGATATAGCGCTTCACTTCTTCGTTGGTTGCACCATGAGTACCGTTAGGCTTGCACTTGCTGTAATCGGTTACGCCGAGACGCACAGATGGCAGATCGTTGGTATAGCTCCAGGTCTTGGTGCCTACAATCATGTTCCACCATACACCGCAGTACTTGGTAGGATGAATCCAGGATGTATCCTTAATCTTGCAAGGCTCGTTAAGGTTCAATGTCAACTTGCATGAAAGCATATCACGTGCATCATCACTTACCATCACGGTACGCCAAGGGGTATTGAATGGAGTCTGGATAAATCCCTTTCTGCCTACAGCATCAGGAGTAAGCCAAGACTCGAAGGTCAATGTTTTCTCATCCAGATTGAGGTGCATGGTAGGATAATCCAGGCAGGCTGCCTCGTGGATGTTGATATAGAGTCCATCCTGGGTCTTCATCTGGAGAGAGGTCTGAACGCCGGTATCAGAGAAGACGGTAGTAGATGAATTGCTCTTGTAAGCTTCACGGTTTTTCGCAATAATTGGACGGATACCTGTCAACGGAGTAATGTTGTAATCATACTCCTGTGTATCATAATCACCAGGAATCCAGTAAGCAGTATGATCGCCTGCCATGGCAAACTGGGTATGCTCCTCCTGGATGACAAAATAGTTCAGACTTTCCTGTTGTGGGAACTCATAGCGCAAGCCCATACCATAATCATATACACGGAAACGGATGGTGATGTTGCGCTTAGAAGAAGCCTGGTTCAGGTTTACCTCCATCTCGTTATAATGGTTGCGGATGGTAGCGGTTTCGCCCCATACCGGCTTCCAGGTTTCGTCGAAAGTCGATGTCTTGCTACCAGTTTCAGTAAAACCATCCATAAGGCTGGTTTCCTCCATACCCTTAGAGGCATGCTTATCCTTTGCCAACTCCAATCCTAAGTGGGATGGCTTACATACAGTCTTTCCCTTATAGCTCATCTCATAGGTAGGCTGTCCCTTTTCGGTCAAAGAGAAAGTTACCGAGACGTTGCCGTTAGGTGATTTAACGGTCTGGGCTGCTGCCAACATAGGAAGCAAGAGACCCATCACTAATACATTCAGTTTTTTCATACTGTTCAGTCGTTGTTTATTCTTGTTTTTGAATCTTCGTTAGTTTATCTCAATCATTATCTGTTTATTCTTAAGATAGTGCAAAGATACAAAAAACAAAAATACCCTCCACGTTTTGGGAGGGTATTTTTCTGCAAATGAGTGTGCAAACGTTTGCACGGCATATATAATCATGTTAGTTAGACTCTTCCAGACTGCGAAATCATTTCGGTGATATTCTGCACGAAACGCTTGTCAGCAGCCAGATCCTCTATGTTGAGGTGCATGCGGTAACGCCAGTAATGCTTAGGGTTAGCCGGGATATTGATACGCTCGGCATCGGCATCTGGCAGACGGAGAGCCTCATCGGTAGCCAACCAGTCCTGGATGCTCAATATGCAGAGCATGGATGGAGAGGTGAGATGGCGGCTAATGATGTCACTAGCCAACCAGCCTGGGAGTGGATGAGGAGCAGGTCCCTGACGGTAGAGCATCGTATTGTAATACTCCTGGGTACGCTGGATATTCTCATCCCACCACATGCGCAGAGTAGGCATATCGTGGCTGGAAATGGTACATACAGAACGATATGGATTACGGCTCAGATATCCGAACTTAACCGATGGATCCTTTGGCATGCTCTGGAGTTCCAGACTCAATATCTTCAACTCGTCCATTACCCAAGGCACACAGTCTGGCACCATACCGAGGTCTTCGGCACAAACCAGCATGCGGGTAGCCTGAACCAGCTTAGGCAACTTCTTCATCGCCTCCTGATACCAGAACTGGTTGTTGCGGCGATAGAAATAGTCGTTGTAAAGGCGGTTGAACGCAGCCTTGTCATTATCATAGAGCGACTCGTAGATAAAGTCAAGCTGGGCTGAGATACGTGGATGGAAGACGCCAGGGTTGGTATGATCACGTACGAAGAGTACATCGCTGATCAGGGCATACAAGCCATCACGCAGCCAAAGTTCCTTCTCATCTGTTGCATCAGCAAAGAGAGCCTCTACCTTGCGCTGGGTATCTACCTCAGGCTTCATCTGATAACGCTCGTCATCCAGACGGTCGAGATACTTCTCCTTTACCTCGCCGGCTCGCTCATGGAACACACGGTCCAATACCCAATCGGTAATGAACGGACGGGTAAAACGGTCATCCTGGAAGTGCAAACCATAGCTTTCTATCTCTTCACGGCTCATGGCGAGCGCAGGAGCAAACTGTCCGAGCAATCCATGTACGCTATGTACCGGAATCTCCCAGATACGGAAGAAACCCAATACGTGGTCGATGCGGTAAGCATCAAAATATCTTGCCATGTTCTGGAAACGGCGGTTCCACCACTGGCAGCCATCCTTCAGCATCTCAAACCAGTTATAGGTAGGGAATCCCCAGTTCTGACCATTGGCAGAGAAGTCATCAGGTGGAGCACCCGCCTGACCATTGAGGTTGAAGTATTTTGGTTCCATCCATACATCGCAACCATTGCGGTTTACGCCGATTGGAATATCACCCTTCAAAATAACGCCCTTAGCCTTGGCATGCTCGTGAGCCTCCTGCATCTGGCGGTCCAGTACGAACTGTACGAAATAGAAGAACGCCACGTTCTTGTAAGCTGCAGTCTTAGGGTCGGTAAGTGCCTTGCGTTCAGCCTCATCCCATACCTGATGATCTGGCCACTGGTTGAAATCAGCCGTACCATTCTTATCACGCAGGTATGAATACTGGGCGTAAGGAACCAACCACTGTTTAGTATCCTGGAAGAAAGCCTTGTATTCGGCTGTCTTCATCATCTTTTCACCTTCCTGATTGAAGATTTGGCGCAAGTAATTTATCTTGAAATCATTTACCTTTTCGTAGTCTATCTTATCCAGTGCGTTCAACTCAGCACGTGTCTTCTCAGCCTCAGCACGAGCCTTTGCATCCTTCAACTCAGGAAGAGCATGAAGGTTGGCATACTGCGGATGAATGGCGAAGACGCTGATGCAGCTATATGGATAACTGTCGGTCCATGTATGAGTGATGGTGGTATCATTGATAGGAAGGACCTGGAGCACCTTCTGACCGGTAGAAGCCACAAAATCTATCATGGTCTTCAGATCACCGAAGTCACCGATACCGGCACTCTTACGGGTACGCAATGAGAACACTGGCACCAGCGTTCCGGCAAGTTTGCGGTTATACAGAGCGAAGAAAGCCTGGTCGAGTTCATAAGATACCAACTCACCTGCCTTCATCTCCGGCAAATCCACGGTTCTGTTCATGCTGGTTTCCCAGAGAAGCTCGTTCTTTGCATTTCTGAAAGCCACGAACTTAAACTCCAGATGACTGCCCTCAAGATGAGTTGCATCAATATCAGCAACCCATTCATTATAGGTATGCTGAGTCATCGGAAGAATCTTCTGCACATCCCAAGCGCCCAATGCTTTATCTGCACCCAATACACCCAGACGCTCACCATCACGAAGCTGAGGAGCACGGACTATCAGACGCACAATCTTGCTGCCCGTTTCCGGCTTCATCTCCTGTGGAACCTGATGATTGATGCAATCGGTAAAGGCGCTGCTGTAGAGGAAAGCATCCTCAGGCATAGCCTTCCAATGATCGTAAAGGGTATAAACCGCAGCCTTCCTGGCATTTACATCGAGCTGATGCTTAATCATAAGCCATTCGGTCTTGACTGCTCTTCCTTCACGTTCTACACTATAATAATAGGTATACGATTTCTCTGGTGATTCAACACCCCAGTCGCATGCCCATCTTTCACCATCTGTTGTCTCGAGAGGAAGTTTCAGTTCACCTTCCTCCGTCTGAATGTTTACGACGATCTGTTCGCCGAACATTACTTTATACTCAATATTAAACTGTACTGTCATAAGACTCTTAAAGGCTCTTGAAAATGTTATAATTTATATTTGCTGCTACAAAGGTAAGAAAAACGTATGAAAAACGTATCAGAAATTTGCATTTTTTTCTCACACAAACCTTGCAAACGTTTGCACATTTTCCACTCCGTAGAAACAATCAATTAATCGTTTACTCTGATACTTACACCTATTTCTTATCCTTGATGATGCTTACAGACAGTGCACCTGCAATCAGCAGAATACCTGCCACAATCATCATATCGCTCTGATGAGAACCCACCAGACTCAGGACAGTTCCACCGCAGATGGCAGCCACAATCTGAGGGATACAGATGGTTCCGTTAAACAGACCGAGATAAGCACCCATGTGACCATATCCCTGCAAAGCATTGGTAACAAAGGTGAAAGGCATAGCCAGCATGGCAGCCCAACCGGCACCAATCATCAGGAATGGGATAAACTGCAAGTACTGGTCATGCAGGAATGGAATGAGAGCAAAGCCCACGCCACCAATAATCAAGCTGACAGCGTATGCCACCTTCGTATTCTTAAACTGAGGGAGAACGACAGCCCAGATAACACTACCTACCGCCTGTACGGCAAAGAGAATGCCCACCCAGTTGCCTGCCTCCTGGAATGCTTCAGAAGCAGGGTCGGTAGTATTCCATACGGTTTCAGCGATGGCTCCCGTAGAATAATTCCAGAGATAAAGGAAACCAGCCCAGCAGAAGAACTGAACCAGTCCCACCTTCCAGAAGGTAGATGGCGCCTTGCGCAGCAAAGTAATCCAACCGGCCTTGTCTTCAGAAGCCTCAGCATTAGGATTCTTCACTCCTCCCTCTTCACTCTTCGCTTCATTATAGTCCGCATACTGCTGTGGATTCCACTCCTTCACCTTCATCGTGGTGTAGATAACACAGAGAATCAGGATAGCCGCACCGATATAGAACGACCAGATGACAGAATCAGGAACCACACCCTTCTCAGCATAATTCTTGATACCGAGGAAGGTAAAGAGGAATGGGAAGATATATCCGGCTACAGAACCGGCATTGCAGAGGAAACTCTGGATAGAGTAAGCCTTTGCCTTCTGTTTTTCATTTACCATATCGCCTACCAGCATCTTGAACGGCTGCATCGCCATGTTGATGCTCGTATCGAGGAACATCAGCGCTATCAGACCGAAGAGCATCGCACCGCTCACGGTCAATCCGAGCGAACCGGCGTTCGGCAGCAGGCACATCACCAGGACGGCAATCGTAGCACCCACAAAGAGATAAGGGATGCGGCGACCGAAGCGGCACCACGTCTTATCACTCAACGTGCCCACGATAGGCTGTACCAGGATTCCCATCAGAGGAGGGAGAATCCAGAAATAACTCAAGTTGTGTGGGTCAGCACCCAACGTTGCAAAGATTCGGGAGATGTTGGCGCTCTGTAGGGCGTAGGCAATCTGTACTCCGAAAAATCCGAAGCTCAAGTTCCAGAGCTTCCAGAAACTTAAATCAGGTTTTTGTTTCATATTGTTATGCTTTTATATTTTTATCTTGTTGTTCCTCTCACCACGAGTCGTGTTCTCACCACTCGCTTCTAGATCGGAAGAGCACACGTCTGAACTCCAGTC
>ENA-OWON01000610-OWON01000610.1-gut-metagenome-genome-assembly--contig:-NODE-610-length-11879-cov-9.453567_pt1 | contig 11879 bp, 10 predicted proteins | sample MGYA00248257_ERZ651798 | MGnify/ENA primary metagenome ERZ651798 (study PRJEB26908, sample SAMEA4031708) | gut metagenome | biome: gut; feature: normal infant; material: stool | place: China | collected 2015... | reverse complement strand
CAACCAGATTCCATTCGTTGTTGATGAGGATGTGGTTGATAAGCAGCGTCTTACCCGGTGTGGCTGAAGTCTTAGCCAAACCCTTGTGGTTGCAGAGCATATTGATGAGGCTCGATTTTCCCACATTACTTCTGCCGATGAAAGCATATTCAGCCTTCGTATCTTTCGGACACATGCTCACTCGTGGAGCCGATATTGTAAATTCTGATTTCTTAATTTCCATTCTTTCTATTTTCTTTATTATTTTTATTATTTTCAAGTTTCGCAAATGAGCTCCACACGCCCTGAAAGGGCAGAAGCCCCTAGCCCAGGGCATCGCCCTGGGTAATTTCGGACGCAAACCTGTCGCCCTGAAAGGGCAAAAGCTTTCAAATACCGGGCAATAAACAAAGCTTTTGCCCTTACAGGGCGCCTTGTTGATTGCCATTATACCCAGGGCGTTGCCCTGGGCTAGGGGCTTCTGCCCTTTCAGGGCGAGAGACGTTAGAACAGGGCGAGAGGCGTTAGAACTTTTGTGCCTTCAGCCCGTACTTCAAAGTCTAGAGCATTTCAGCCAGTTCCAGCCATCTCATTTCCTTCTCATCAAGTTCATCCTTGATTTCAGGCAGGCGCTTGCTTTTCTCCGTCAGTTCCTCAACCGATAGATTTCCGCTGCAGAGTTCCTCTTCCAGCTTCTTCTGTTCCTCGGTCAGCGCATCTATTTCCTGGGTCAGCTGCTCATATTCGCGCTTCTCCTTGTAGCTCATCTTGCGCTTGTTCTCAAAGTTGGCGTCGCGCTTGGCCGTGCCAGCCCCGTCGCTTTCTGCCGTTGCATTTCCGCTCTTTGCCGGTTTCGCCTGTTCCGCCTCGTCCTTCGCCTGCATCCGGCTCCATTCCCTGTACTGCGTATAGTTGCCTGGGAAATCCTGAATTTCGCCTTCGCCCTTGAAAACCAGCAGATGGTCTACTACCTTGTCCATGAAATAGCGGTCGTGGCTCACTACGATTACGCAACCCGCAAAATCCTGAAGATATTCTTCCAGTACCTGCAGCGTCTGGATGTCGAGGTCGTTGGTCGGCTCGTCCAGCACCAGGAAGTTCGGATTCCTCATCAGCACCGTACAGAGGTAAAGCTTGCGCTTCTCGCCGCCGCTCAGCTTGTAAACGTAGTTGTGCTGCTCCTCGGGCGTAAAGAGGAAGAACTGCAGAAACTGCGAAGCCGTCATGTGCTTGCCGCCCAGATCTATGTAATCGGCAATCTCCGTAATCACGTCAATCACCTTCTGGTCTTCACGGAATTTCAGTCCCTCCTGCGAGAAATAGCCGAAGCGAACCGTCTCGCCGATGTCAAACTTGCCGCTGTCGGGCTGAACCTCGCCCAGCAGCATCTTGATGAAGGTCGATTTTCCCGTTCCGTTATTACCCACAATGCCCATCTTCTCGAAGCGGGCAAAGTTGTAGTAGAAGTTGTCGAGAATCACCTTCTTCTGCCCCCTGTCGTCGAAAGCCTTGCTCACATACTGGCATTCAAAAATCTTCGAACCTATATAAACGGTAGAAGCCTTCAGCCTTACCTGCCTGTCTTCTATGCGCTGCTTCGCCACCTTCTCCAGCTCGTAGAAAGCATCCTCGCGGTATTTCGCCTTGTGTCCGCGCGCCTGAGGCTGGCGGCGCATCCAGTCGAGTTCCCTTCGGTAGAGATTCTTCGAGTGCTGAATTTCGGCTCTCAGATTGTCCATTCTCTCCTGCCTCTTCTCCAGATAATAGGCATAATTGCCACGATAGGTGTAGATGGTGCGGTCGTCGAGTTCCAGAATCGTATTGCACACCTTGTCCAGAAAGAATCGGTCGTGCGTAACCATGAAGATGGTCTTGTTGCCGCGGTTCAGATAACCTTCCAGCCACTCTATCATCTCCAGGTCCAGATGGTTGGTCGGCTCGTCCAGCATCAGGAAGTCGGGTTCCGTAATCAGCACATTCGCCAGCGCCACTCGCTTCTGCTGTCCGCCGCTGAGCTGTCCCATTGGCTGTTCCAGGTTGGTAATGTGCAGCTGGGTGAGAATCTGTTTCGCCTTCAGCACCTTCTCCGGATCATCCTCATGATTGAAGCACGCCTGCAGCACACTTTCCTCCGAATCAAACTGCGGCGACTGCTCCAGATAGCCCACCTTCAAGTCGCGTCGGTAGATGATGTCTCCGCTCTCATGCCCCTCTTTATCCATCAGCACCGACATGAGCGTAGACTTTCCCGTGCCGTTTCTCGCCACGAGTCCCACTTTCTGTCCTTCAGCGATAGAGAAGGAAATATTATCAAAAAGAACCTGTGCACCAAAGCGTTTGGTGAGGTTTTGAACGTCTAAATAGGGTATTTGACTAGCCATTTTTATTTTTTTTGTGCAAAGATAGGCAAAATATTTGGCAGAAACAAATTTTTTAATTATCTTTGCACACGAATTTATCAATCAATACCGTGTTTCCATTCAGAAACGCGACATTTCAGAAAGAAAATCATTAATATACAATATATAATATATGTATAGCAAAGAAGAATTACAAGCAAAGAGTGTCGTTCAGTTGAAGGACATTGCCAAGGAACTTGGAGCCAAGGTAAAGAAGAGCGATAACAAGGGAACTATCGTCTACGCCATTCTCGACGCCCAGGCAGAACAGCCAGCTCCTGAAGCAGCCCCTAAGCGCAAGCGCACCCGCATTGCAACCAAGAAAGAAGACCGTGTTTATTCCGTACACGGCAATGAAGGAGAGAATTTCGACGTGCAGAAGAACCAGGTATTGGGTCCTAACGGCGGCGAGACTGCTCCTCAGGCTATGAGCGAAACTGCCCCAGCCCCAGCGGTTGAGGAAGAAATCCGGTTCAGCCCGGCAGAGCAGAGTTTACAATCATCTGCCCAGAAGCAGACTCTAAACCAATCAGGCGAAGACATCGAGGCTCAGGTACTTGCCAACTTCCCGAAACACCGCGGCAGAAGAAGCAAGGCTGAACTCGAAGCCATTGCAGAAGCCAGAGCAGCTGCCATCAGAAAGCATCAGGCGGTAAAAGCCGAGCTAGAAGCGCAGATGGCGAAAGATGCACAGGAGACGGCTAACCAGCAGGCTGCTACTGAGGCAGAACAGCCGGAAGAGGCAACAGCCGATAACCAGCAGACTGCTCCTGAGCAGGCAGCACCTGAGCAAGCTGCCGTTCCTGAAGAGCAGTTCTCTGCCGGAAACGGTGAGAGCGCTAACATCAGCGGCGATTTGCAGGCGATGCTCCAGGCTAAGATGAATGCACAGAACGCAGCAGCAGCTCCAGCTCCGGCAGCCGCTCCGGCTCCAGCTGAGGAGGCAAAGGAAGAAGCTACTGAAAAAACTGCAACCGATAAGAAACAGGAGTCAGCTCCTATCCACTATACTGAAGGTATGAAGGTAGAACTCGATGCAGACGGAACCTGGAAGGGTGATCCGGGCGATGGAACCGATTTCATCCCGGTAGTCGACATTCCTATCGAAGACCAGGCTGCCATTCCTACTGTCGACATCTTCGACCGTCCTACCACTCCACAGACTTCTCACCAGCACACACCTGCTGCTGCCCCTGCAGCAAAGAATAAGCAGGAAGCACCAGCCTACGATTTCAGCAATCTCGTGAAATCCAACGGTGTGCTCGAAGTGATTTCAGAGGGCTACGGTTTCCTGCGCAGCAGCGATTACAATTACCTTTCTTCACCGGACGATGTTTATGTAGCATCCAGCTTCGTCAAGAAGTTCGGTCTGAAGACTGGCGATGTCATCGAGTGCAAGGTGCGTCCGCCTCACGAGGGCGAGAAATACTTCCCGCTCACCAGCATCATCAAGATTAATGGCCGTGACCCGTCAGAGGTTCGTGACCGTGTTCCTTTCGAGCACCTCACCCCACTCTTCCCTGATGAGAAGTTCAATCTCTGTGGCGACCGCCGCACCACCAATCTCAGCACTCGCATCGTAGACCTCTTCTCGCCAATCGGTAAGGGTCAGCGTGCGCTCATCGTGGCTCAGCCTAAGACCGGTAAGACCATCCTCATGAAGGATATTGCCAACGCCATCGCAGCCAACCATCCTGAGGCTTACCTCATGATGCTGCTCATCGACGAGCGTCCTGAGGAGGTTACCGACATGGCACGCACCGTGAATGCAGAGGTTATCGCCTCTACCTTCGACGAGCCTGCAGAGCGCCATGTCAAGATTGCCGGAATCGTGCTCGAGAAGGCTAAGAGAATGGTAGAATGCGGACATGATGTTGTCATCTTCCTCGATTCCATCACCCGTCTCGCCCGTGCCTACAACACCACAGCTCCTGCATCTGGTAAGGTGCTTACCGGTGGTGTAGATGCAAACGCCCTCCAGAAGCCTAAGCGTTTCTTCGGTGCTGCGCGTAACATCGAAGGCGGCGGTTCGCTCACCATCATCGCTACAGCCCTCATCGATACAGGTAGTAAGATGGATGAAGTCATCTTCGAGGAGTTCAAGGGAACCGGTAACATGGAGTTGCAGCTCGACCGCTCACTCAGCAACAAGCGCATCTTCCCTGCTGTCAACCTCATTTCTTCGTCTACCCGTCGCGACGATCTCCTGCAGGACAAGACAACGCTCGACCGCATGTGGATTCTGCGCAAGTATCTGTCAGATATGAACGCTATCGAGGCGATGAGCACCATCCACAAGAACATGCAGCATACTCGCAACAACGACGAGTTCCTGCTCTCTATGAATTCATAACCCCTCATCCGGGTTTAACCATATCTGAATATCCGGCAAAAGGCTCCGTTCATCGGCAGTCTTTACTAGATATAAATGAAGAGAGATTTGAAAGAGAAGGGCAAGTTCCATTTCCGGGATTTGCCCTTCGTGCTTTTTTACTGTTTAAAATCATTAAAAAAATATTCCATTTCATTTTTTATTCGTATCTTTGCTAATCTTAAACACAGAGGGGCGCAAAGCCCAAATATAAATAATGTATAACTTAAAATCAAAAGAACCATGAGCAAATATTTTGCAGAATCAGAATTGATTATCAATGAAGACGGAAGCTGCTTCCACCTTCATCTTCGCCCGGAACAAGTGGCTGATAAAGTAATCCTCGTTGGCGACCCAGGTCGCGTAGCCCTCGTAGCCTCCCATTTCGATGAGAAGGAATGCGAAGTTTCAAGTCGGGAATTCCACGCCATCACCGGCACATATAAAGGCAAGCGAATCACCGTGCAGAGCACCGGAATAGGATGCGATAACATCGATATCGTAGTCAACGAGCTCGATGCGCTGAAGAACATCGATTTCAAAACCCGCACCGAGAAACCTGAGCACACCACGCTCACCCTCGTGCGCATCGGAACCTGCGGCGGTCTGCAGCTCAACTGCCCTGCCGGAACCTTCGTAGCCTCGCAGAAGAGCATCGGTTTCGACGGACTCATCAACTTCTATGCCCGTCGCAACGAAATCTGCGACCTCGAAACAGAGGCTGAATTCAAGCGCCAGGTAAAATGGAACGACCAGATTGGCAACCCATATTGTGTAGACAACAATCCGGAACTGCTCAACCAGATAGCCGGCGATGATATGGTACGCGGAATCACTATAGCCTGTGGCGGTTTCTACGGACCTCAGGGCCGCGAACTCCGTGCCCCACTTGCCGACCCGGAACTTAATCAGAAGATTGAAGCATTCGAGTATAACGGTCTGCGCGTCAACAACTTCGAGATGGAGAGTTCAGCCCTCGCCGGTCTTTCCCTTCTCCTCGGTCATAAGGCATTAACCTGCTGCATGGTCATCGCCAACCGCCGTGCCCTCAGCGCCAACACCGGCTACAAGAGCACCATCGACAATCTCATCAAGGTTGTATTAGATAGAATTTAAACAATAAAAAAATGAATCAAGAAGAATGTATCTGCGCCCTGGCAACCCCAGCCGGCGGTGCCATCGGAATCATCCGACTCAGTGGCTCTAACGCCATTACCATCACCGACAAAATCTTCCAGTCTGCCAACGGCAAATCCCTGGAAGAAGCCAAGCCCTACACTCTGCATTATGGCGAAATCAAGGATAAGGATGGCAACACCATCGATGATGTACTGGTGAGCGTGTTCCGTGCACCCCACAGTTATACAGGCGAGAACTCCACCGAGATTTCCTGTCATGGCAGCCGATACATTCTTCAGCAGGTTCTCCATCGCTTTACAGAGGTAGGATGTCGCCAGGCAGAACCGGGCGAATACACCCGTCGTGCCTATCTCAACGGAAAAATGGACCTCTCCCAGGCAGAAGCCGTAGCTGATCTCATCGCCTCTACCAACAAGGCAACACACAAGATGGCGCTCAGCCAACTGAAAGGTCATTTCAGCAACGAACTCTCCCTCCTTCGCGAAAAATTATTAAAGATGACTTCGCTCCTGGAGTTGGAGCTCGACTTCAGCGACCACGAAGAACTGGAGTTTGCCGACCGCAGCGATCTCCAGGCACTAGCCGAAGAAATCAATCACAAGATTACCACCCTCGCCCACTCCTTCGAAACCGGCAATGCCCTAAAGCAGGGAGTAGCCGTAGCCATCGTAGGCAAGACGAATGTGGGCAAGAGCACCCTGCTCAACCGTCTGCTCCACGAGGAGAAGGCAATCGTGAGCGACATTCACGGAACCACCCGAGATGTAATCGAAGACACCACCCTCATCGACGGAATCACCTTCCGCTTTATTGACACAGCCGGAATCCGCAAGACGGATGATGTGGTAGAAAACATCGGAATAGAGCGCACCTTCCAGAAGATGGAAGAGGCGAAGATAGTAATCTGGCTATTGGATGAGCAACCATCAGCCTCAGAAATCGAGGAGATGAAGCAGAAGAACCAGGGCAAGAAGCTGCTGGTAGTATTTAATAAGATGGATAAACTTGAGAATGACAAACTTGCGTTCGATAAATTCACCCATTCCTGTGGCTCAGATTCCAGCGAATCAGAAGCCAGCGAAGGAGATTCCAGCGAACCAGAAGCCCCACTCTTCATCAGTGCCCGCACAGGCGAGAACGTTTCATCCCTGGAGCAGGCATTAGTAAAAGCCGCTGATATTCCTGAGATTACCGAGAACGACGTCATCATAACGAGTGCCCGCCACTACGAGGCCCTTCTCCGTGCCCACAATTCCCTCTCCCGAGTATTGGAGTCGATGGAAATGGGCATGAGCGGCGACATCATCGCCGAAGACCTGAAAATGGTATTGGAAGAATTGGGCGAAATCACTGGCGGACAAATCAGTAGCCAGGAAACGCTAAATAATATCTTCAAGCACTTTTGCATCGGAAAATAAGTCGTGATAAACAACGATTAATATCGACAACAAATGATAGTTAAGGTGCTCAAAATGAGCACCTTTCTTTTTAGCCTTACTATTGGTTATAATCAATGGTAAGGCTTTTTTAGCACCTTTTTGTACCGCTCTTGTACCTCCACTTTTCAAAAGTAATAATTTGAGACTCCATTTTTGGCAAATGAGTGCAAGATTGCCGAGAGTTTTGGACAATGATGGACGATGATATAAGACTATTGAAAGAAATCGGGGTAATGACAGACGACTTTTTCTACAATATATTAAGTAAAAAAGTATAAAAAGCGTACAAATGACAGCAAGCAAAGAAAGAATTCTAAAAATTTGCGAGTATTGTGGGAAGAGCTTTTATGCATTAAAATCCACAACTCGTTATTGCTCCAAGCAATGCAACAGTTATGCCTATAAGGCAGCAAGACGTGAGGAGAAAGTAAAGATGGCTGAGACAATGAGCCACCGAAAAGCTTCCGAGAAATCCATGTCTGAAATCCTTGTGAAAGAATACCTCACTATTCAAGAGGTCGCTATACTTTTGGGACTAAGCAGACAGACCATATATAATATGGTGTATAGTGGTAAGTTGCGAGCATCCAAGATTACTTCTCGTTTATCTTTAATCAGAAAGCGAGATATAGATTATCTTGTTGATAGTTTGCCATACACCACAAATAAAAGTGCTTCAAAAGAAGCAGTTCATGCAAACCGAGAGCTACCAGTTCCAGAATATTACTCTGCCAAGGAAATTGCAGAAGTCCACAACACTTACGAGACCGCCATCTATGAGATAGTCAAGAAAGTCAAGATTTCAAGAATATCCATACAAGGAAGAGTATATTGGAACAAGAAAGAGGTGGATGATTATTTTGCACACCTGTCTCCAGATCCAACCATCAGTGAATGGATGACTGTTATGGACATTCAACAGAAATATTGTATGACGAAAACGGCCGTATATAGTTTCGTTAGTCACAATGCTATTCCAAGAAAAATGGAAGGTAACAATGTTCTGTATTCCAAGCGTCATGTACAATTGGCAAAAGGTGAATCCGTAGAAGACCAACTTTATTATACAATACCGGAGGCCATGAAGTTGTATGGTTTAAGTCAGGACCAGATTTATAAGCGTATCAAGAAATTCGCTATTGAAAAGGTGAAGATTGGCAAGTATATCAAGATTTCCAAGCGAGATTTAGAGAAAGCTATCGGCAAGCCTAAGGTTATTTAGCGGTTTTCAAAAGGTTAAGTTGTACCCCATTACATAACTCTATTATTTTGCAATCGATTTCAAAGATCTCTTAATACGGGATCATATATGAAACATAAGTATCACATTATAATAAGTAAACATCATGGTAAATACATGTACAAGAGTTTCTCTTCGCCAAAGAGCGATTAAAAACGACCGTATTTCTCTTTATTTGGATTTCTATCCACCAGTACGCAACCCTGAGACTATGCAAATGAGTCGCAGGGAATATTTAGGTATCTATATCTATGCTCATCCAAAGAATGAGATGGAACGTGAGTTTAATACAGATATGCTCAACAAAGCAGAGGCCATCCGTTGTATCAGAACCCAATCACTCATCAATGAAGAATTTGGTTTTTTGGACAAAACACGACAGAAAGCTGATTTTTTGGCATACTTTGAGAAGATGACACATAAGAAAGATGACAAGTGGACATGTGTCTACAAGCATTTCTTCAAATTTGTTCAAGGTCATTGTACATTTGGGGATGTGACAGTGGAACTTTGCAAGAAGTTCAGAGAGTATCTTCTGAATGCAAATCAGTTGAATCGAACAAAACAAAAGGTATCTCTCAACTCTGCAGCAGGTTACTACTCTACTTTCCGTGGTCTCTTAAAAATCGCCTATCGTGACAAGTGGCTACGTGAGAACATCAATGACTATCTGGACAAGATTGAGCCACAAGATGTTAAGAAGGAGTTTCTTACTCTCGATGAAGTAAAGCAGTTGGCAGCTACTCCTTGCGATATACCTGTACTGAAGTCTGCCTCCCTCTTTGCTTGCCTCACAGGATTGCGAATCAGCGACATCTTAAAATTGCGTTGGGAAGACTTCGAGATAGCTCCAGACCAAGGCTATTGCTTGCGTATTCGTACCCAGAAGACTCAGACCGAGGCAACCTTGCCTATCAGCAACGAGGCATACGAACTATGTGGTGAACCAAGCACGGGTATCGTGTTCAAGGGATTGAAGCGCAGCATGATTAACCATCCCCTTAAAGCATGGTTGAAGAAGGCAGGAATCACCAAGCCATTTTCATTCCATTGCTTGAGTCACAGTAAATTCTTTTATTTATTGAATATCAGCGAGTTGAGTATTTTAAAGAATGTGACTGCTAACGATTTAGAAACGAGCTATATTCTTTTTCTTTCACAACTTTGCAATATACAAAGAACGCTTTGATTTCGAGTGCAAAGTTAAATCTAATTTCTGAAAAACAACATTTTATGCTGTGATTTTACAAAATATTAAGATTAGTCTTTGCAAAGGTAAAAGAGTAGTTACCAACAGTAATTTTCATGTAATGTCATTTTAAGAGTATGGCAAAAAGAACATATTCATAAACGCATATATGTATCTTCCCATATTGGGAAATCAATTGCTTAGTTCCATTTTTGCAGATTATATTTCTATTTTGTCTAAATTACGACGGAATACAGCAGATATTCAAGGGATTTTTACGAAATTTGTATATAAGTTGTGCATACTGATTTTATAACTTAATGTATTGAGCAACACTAAGTTACAAATAAATTCTTGTATGTACAACTTTTCTTTCATATAAATTTAACTATTATTTTAATTCCGCCAACGGGTTTTTTCCCAAAAATTATGTACCTTTGTCGGCAAATAAAGATATTCTCGTCAAACAAATATAAATAATATAAACATGGAAAAAAACAGAAAAAAACAAATCGTAGTTTTGAGTATAGCTTTAGTTTGCATTTTCATCTTGGTATTTTCATTGTTCCATAAATCAGCGACAAAAGATAGCGCAAATCCTCCTTTAACAAATGTTTTGACTGATAGCATTTCTCAAATTGTCTCAGCTTGTCCTGGCGAAATTGGTGTGGCGGTTATTGTTAATAACAGAGATACGGTTAAGGTCAATAATAAGAGTGTTTATCCTATGATGAGTGTGTTTAAGGTTCATCAGGCATTAGCTCTTTGTAATGACTTTGACAATAAAGGAATTTCACTTGATACCTTAGTAAATATAAATAGGGATAAACTTGACCCAAAGACTTGGAGTCCTATGCTGAAAGATTATTCAGGGCCAGTCATATCATTGACAGTGAGAGATTTGCTGCGTTATACTCTTACTCAGAGTGACAACAATGCAAGCAACCTTATGTTTAAGGATATGGTTAATGTCGCTCAAACAGATAGTTTTATAGCCACACTCATTCCTCGTTCAAGTTTTCAGATAGCTTATACGGAAGAGGAAATGTCGGCTGACCATAACAAGGCTTACTCTAACTATACATCTCCTCTTGGTGCTGCAATGTTGATGAATCGTTTGTTTACTGAAGGTCTTATCGATGATGAGAAACAAAGTTTCATTAAGAATACGTTAAAAGAATGCAAAACAGGTGTAGATAGGATAGCAGCTCCACTTCTTGATAAAGAAGGGGTTGTTATAGCGCATAAGACAGGTTCAGGTGATGTTAATGAAAATGGTGTTCTTGCAGCTCACAATGATGTTGCCTATATATGTCTGCCTAATAATATCAGTTATACCTTAGCGGTATTTGTTAAGGATTTCAAGGGAAATGAATCACAAGCGTCACAATATGTTGCGCATATATCAGCTGTAGTATATTCTTTATTAATGCAAACTTCAGTAAAATCTTAAACTGCACTTGCTTTGATAATTAATGATAAACAATCTAAAAGCACTCTAATCGTTATCGGAGTGCTTTTAGATTACTAATCAAATTGCTTCTATTATAATTTGAATCCTCTACTTTTTCTTTCTTCCTGTTGCGGCACTCTTGCTCCATATCTAAGCCTGTGCCATTGCTCCCTGAACCAGTCGGCAATCGGCTTCCTGTTTATTGTCAGGTTCAGCCTGCTTTCATCGTCAGGGTCATTTTCCACCCTTAAAATATCATCCTTTATATCAAAGTTCCGCCTGTGTTGCTCGGAATAGATTTTACCGCTACATTTCAGGGCTTCTTTTTTGACTATAAGACTTTCAGTCATTTCTTTAGAGAATCCCAGCATGGCACAAAACTTTTCCATGCGCAGCATTTCCCTGAACATCGGAAACCACCTGAAAGCCTTGTCTATGATTCTGGCGAGCCGTGACAGACTTCGACAGCTTGCGAACCCTGCCTGTGGGCGGTCTTCCGCCCTTTTTCCTGCTTTGTTCCTGTATGCTTGTCATTCGATATACTGTTTACAGTTGGTACACTCACTTTCTGCGACCGTCGGGAGCAAAATTCCTCCGCCCTCATGGTGGAGCGAGGCGTTTTGGGGTTCCCAAAACATAACCTCGCTCCCTCTCAGAACACGTTAGTTG
>ENA-OWON01000609-OWON01000609.1-gut-metagenome-genome-assembly--contig:-NODE-609-length-11881-cov-5.200779_pt1 | contig 11881 bp, 7 predicted proteins | sample MGYA00248257_ERZ651798 | MGnify/ENA primary metagenome ERZ651798 (study PRJEB26908, sample SAMEA4031708) | gut metagenome | biome: gut; feature: normal infant; material: stool | place: China | collected 2015 ... | reverse complement strand
CACTGGCAGGCTACTGGTAGCCGCAAGTTCCTCGACATCGCTATCCGCTATGCCGACTGCGTGGTTCGCGAAGTAGGTCCTAACCCAGGACAAGCTTGCGTGGTACCGGGACATCAGATTGCCGAAATGGCACTCTGCAAGCTTTATCTCGCTACCGGCAACAAGAAATATCTCGAAGAGGCTAAGTTCTTTCTCGACTACCGTGGAAAGACATCTATCAAACAGGAATATTCACAGAGTCACAAACCAGTATTAGAGCAGGACGAAGCAGTAGGTCATGCCGTACGTGCCACCTATATGTATGCCGGCATGGCAGATGTAGCAGCCCTCACCGGCGATACCGCCTATATCCACGCCATCGACCGCATCTGGGACAACATCGTGAGCAAGAAGCTCTACATCACCGGAGGTATCGGAGCCACCAACAACGGCGAGGCTTTCGGCAAGAACTACGAGTTGCCTAACATGAGTGCCTACTGCGAAACCTGCGCAGCTATCGGCAATGTTTATGTCAACTACCGTCTCTTCCTTCTCCATGGCGAGAGCAAATATTACGATGTACTGGAGCGTACCCTCTACAATGGTCTCATCAGTGGTGTGAGCATGGACGGCGGCGGCTTCTTCTACCCTAACCCACTGGAGAGCATGGGTCAACATCAGCGTCAGGCTTGGTTCGGCTGTGCCTGCTGCCCTAGCAACATCTGCCGCTTCCTGCCATCCCTCCCGGGCTATGTATATACCGTAAAGGACAAGAATGTATATGTCAACCTCTTCCTCAGCAACTCTTCTTCTCTGAAGGTAGCTGGCAAGAAGGTGGCTTTGAGCCAGGACACAAAATATCCTTGGAACGGCGACATCGCCATCAAGGTGGATGACAACAAGGCAGGTCAGTTCGGTATGAAGATCCGCATCCCTGGATGGGTGAAGGGTCAGCCTGTTCCATCTGACCTTTACTACTACAGCGACGGCAAGCGTCTGGGCTATACCATCACCGTAAACGGAAAGAAGGTAGAGGCTAAGGTAACAGAGGATGGCTATTATACCATCAACCGCAAGTGGAAGAAGGGTGATGTGGTTCGCGTTCACTTCGATATGGAGGCGCGCACCGTACGTGCCAACAATAAGGTAGAGGCCGACCGCGGCTGCATCAGCATCGAGCGTGGTCCTATCGTATATTGTGCAGAGTGGCCAGACAACCAGGGCTTCGACATCATGAGCATCCTTGAGAACCGCGAACCTCAGTTCGCTGAGGGCAAGCTCTCGTACGATGGTTTCATCGACCCTAAATATAAGAATGTACTGACACTCTACAAGGGGCAGAGCATGGAGACCTTGACCGAGAACGTGCAGACTCTCGCCTACGACAAGAGCGGCAAGCTGAGTACCAAGGACCAGACTCTGACTCTCATCCCATACTTCGCCTGGGCTCATCGTGGCAACGGCAACATGAAGGTATGGTTGCCACAGGATGTCAAGGCAGCCAAGCCATCAGCTCCTGCAACTCTCGCCGCACAGGCTAAGGTAGAATTCTCTTCTCCAGTGCCAGCAAAGAGCAGCATCACCGACGGACTGGTTCCTGCCGATGAGAACGACCGTTCTATCCCATACATCCACTGGTGGCCTAAGAAGAACACCACAGAGTGGATTACCTACACCTTCCCTGAGAGCAAGGAGATCAAGACCAGCACCGTATATTGGTACGACGACCAGCCATGGGGCGGTTGCAAGGTACCAGACAGCTGGAAGCTCTACTATCAGGACGAGGCAGGCAACTGGAAGGAAGTTCCAGGAGCCGATGCTTATCCATGCAAGCGAGGTGTAGCCTGCATCGTGAATTTCGACCCAGTGAAGACCGGGGCTGTGAAGCTCGAACTGAAGCAGCCAGAAACTCTGTCCTGCGGTTTGTTTGAGTGGAGCGTGAAGTAACAAGACTTATTTTTGAATATTTTTCTTTCAAGAATTGCCATATTGCCATACCAGCCAGTAATCTCTCTGATTACAAAGCTGTTAGGGGTATGGCAATTCTTTATTTTTAGGGGTTATCTGCCATATATTGCCAATATGATGATAACATGATTTACTGACGTATTGATTTGTTGTCGTTTATATATGCATGTCATATGATAAAACGTTTTACATGAACCTTTATTGGCATTTTACCAAGTGATAACCTTATCTACGATTTCTTGTTGCTCCAAGCTACTTCTTCGCAGATAGATACGTGTTGTCTCTATGCTTTCATGTCCCATGAGGTCGGCAAGCAGGGCAATGTCGTTGAACTTCTCCAAGAAATTCTTGGCATAACGATGGCGGAACGAGTGAGGGTACACCACTTTTTCATTCAAGCCATACTTCATCGCATAGTTCTTCAACTGCTGTGATATGCCTCTTGTCGTGATGCGCTCGCCAAAGCGATTAAGAAAGAGATAGCCACTTGTGCGGTTGAGTGTCTGCAACCACTTTTCTGTTTCCGTGCGCAATGTCTTGGGGATATAGATACGCCGTATCTTGCCACCCTTGGTGTAGATGTCGTAATAGCCTACTAGCACGTGCTCAACCTTGATTTGTACAAGTTCGCTCACTCTGGCACCAGTCGCAGCCAAGAAACGCACCACAAAGTACCACTCCAAGTTGTCTTCCTTTTTCAACTTGTTCTTCAAGAAGGTGTAGTCGGCATTGCTGATGACATTCTCCAGATAAGAACGTTGCTGCACCTTGACTGACTTCAAGCGGAGTTTCGTCTTGCCTATAAATACAAGGTACTTGTTCAACGCCTGAATACGGAGGTTCACCGTCTTTGGTTTGTAAGTCTCAATCAAGTAGGTCTTGTAAACCAACAAGTTTCTCTTGTTCAACTCTTTGTGTCGAGAGCCAAACTCCTTCACGGCATACAGATATGCCGAAATCGTGTTCTTAGCCATATTGCCTTGGCTTAGGAACTCTTCAAATTTGTCTAATTCCATTTCTATTCGTTTATTAGTGAAACATAAAGTTGTCCTAATAAAATAACATAAATTTGTTCTATGAGTTCCTATTATGAGAAGATACTTGCTACGGGAGAGGTGAAGTGCATTGATGAGGAGATACCATTTGAGATACCGCAGGGGTGGGAATGGGAGCGTTGGGGTAATATATCCCAATCTATTCAATATGGATATAATGCTCCGGCATTGGAACATGGTGCAATAAAAATGGTTCGCATTAGCGACATTCAAGAAAATTGTGTTCTTTGGGACAATGTGCCATATTGTCAAATCGCAGAAAACGATATTGATACGTACCTGTTGAAAGTAAACGATATTCTCTTTGCACGAACAGGTGGTACTATTGGAAAATCGTTTTTAGTTGAGGAAGTACCAGAAAGAGCTATTTATGCAGGGTATTTGATAAGAACTAGATACAGTTCTTTACTTAATCCTCGTTACATGAAATCATTTATGGAGAGCCAATTGTATTGGGAGCAACTCAAAAATGGTACTATAGCTACAGCTCAACCAAATTGTAATGGCAAAACACTTGCAAAAATGTTGTTGCCTATACCTCCAGCAAAGGAACAAGATAGGATAGTTGGAAAACTAACACAATTGTCTCCATTCTTGAATAATTATACTCAATGCCAAGAGAGATTGAATCTGTTGAACGAGGAAATAAAGGAACAGTTAAAAAAGTCTATTTTACAGGAAGCAATTCAAGGAAAACTTGTTCCGCAACTTGCAGCAGAAGGTACTGCTCAAGAATTGCTTGACCTGATTAAGATGGAAAAGCAGAAACTCGTCAAAGAAGGCAAGCTAAAGAAGTCTGTCCTCAATGATTCTGTTATCTTCCGTGGTGACGATAACAGGTACTATGAGCAGATAAGTGAAAAATGCAATGATATCACCGATGAAATACCATTCGATTTGCCATGCAATTGGTGCTGGTGCAGATTTTCCAACATTGCATCAATGACTATTGGAAAAACGCCTGCAAGAGGTGAACAGACATATTGGATAAATGGCAAATACAATTGGGTTTCAATATCAGATATGATAGACGGAGGCTTAATTTCCACAACAAAAGAAAAGGTTTCAGATTTGGCAGTCAAAGAAGTTTTCTCCGCTCCTATCAGTGAAAAAGGATGCCTTCTTATGAGTTTCAAACTAAGTATAGGTAAGACTTCAATTTTGGATATTGATGCATTTCACAATGAGGCTATTATAACAATACGACCTGTTGTTGATAAAGAATATGCTATGAGAGATTACCTGTTCAAAATTTTACCTCTAATTGCTAATCTCGGAGAATCGAAAGATGCAATTAAAGGTAAAACTCTTAATAGTAAAAGCTTGTCGAATTTATTAATACCCTTACCTTCTTTGGTAGAACAACAACGCATTGTTGAAAAGATAGAGCAATTAATGCAGTTGCTCAAATAGTTTTTCTATTTGAGCGACAATGCGTTGCTGCTCTTTAAATGGTGACAGCGGAAACAGCATGCCTAGCAAAGTACTTCGTGATATTCCAGGAATCATACTGTTTGCATTTTTTTCAAGAATACTAAGGTTACCCTGCAAAAAACACTTGATATATTTCAAATCTATACCAAAAGATGTGATAGCCATAACCTGTCTCGCAATATGAATTTGGCCAATATCATTAAATGCCATAGAGCCAATTGTTCCTTTACAAGTAAGAAGCAAATCACCTTTATTTGCAATTGTTATAGGGGAATCTGTCCATCTATTAATAAGTAAGCTTGAATTGACAAAATTGCTAGCTCCTGTAATATATGGTATTCCATGATGTAATTCGTTGTATTGTGAGGGGTCTAAATCCCTGCCTGATAGCAAAGAAATCCCTTGATCTAACCTAATCCATTGCCAATTTGCAGGAATAGAAAATGGTATTTCTTCAGTTATATCCACGCACTTTTTCCCAATCTTCTCATAGTACCTGTTATCGTCACCACGGAAGATAACAGAAGAAGCTAAGGCAGACTTCTTTAGCTTGCCCTCCTTCACTAACTTTTGCTTCTCTGCTTTTATCTGTTCAAGCAGTTCCTTAGCTGTGCCTTCTTCGGCTATTTGTGGTACAAGTTTGCCTTGTATAGCTTCTTGTAAAATGGATTTCTTTAAATCTCTGTAAATGTCTGTATCAATATCGTGCAACTGCTCCTGTAAATTAGAAAAATGATTCACAAAATGCAATGTGTATTCTAGTTTTGAAACAATTTTAGTTTGTTCCGCAAAAGGTGGAATTGGGACTAATGTGTTTGCAATTCTAAAAATAGCCAACTTAGGTTGCCCAACTTGCTTTGTGTTATCTCGAAATTGAGATTGTGCGTATTCAGAACGTACATAATACAAAAGAAAGTATTTATTGATAGGAATATTTGTTAGTTTAACTGCGTTTTCTGTCAAATTCATGTTGTCAAACATTTTAGGAACAAGACCTGCCTTACCAATTGTTGAACCAACGATTGTTAGATACAAATCGTCTTTTCCAATAGTGTAATTTTGAATTTGATTATAAACATCATCAGTAATATACTTTAAATCCTTACTTACAATTGTACCATCTTGCATATCTGAAACCCGGATGTAAATGTGATTAGTTTTATTATCTGTTAATTTATATCCAGCAGGTAGTCTTTTACCTCCTTTAATATCAATTAAATTTCCAAGTCTCGCCCAACTCCAAGATGTAGGTATCTCAAATGGTATCTTCTCATCAATACATTTCACCTCTCCCGTAGCAAGTATCTTCTCATAATAGGAATTGTCCTCACCACGGTAAATAATAGATGCGTTCTTGTCACGCTTGATTTTTTTCTCCTTGATCAAGCGTTTTTTCTCTTGGCGAATCTTATCAAGCAAAACGCTTGCTGGTTCGTCATTGGGGTCTTGCGGTACAAGTTTTCCCTGTATCGCCCATTGTAATATGCTGTTCTTTAATTGTTTGCCGTTCATTGTTTATAATTTCAATGTATCTTTAAAAGTTATTGGACTGCCTCTGAGTTTGAATTGGTCAAGCAATGCTTGACTAATTTGTGGGACAGTGTTCCACATTTTATAATTCGCCAACAACTTGTTGGCGAATTATAATTATTTCTTGTCTTCATCTAATTCTGCTTCCAACTTGAGGTTTTCTTTTATCTCCTCTGGAGTTGGCAACATTTCCACTGCTTTAAGAATCTCATTCTCATATTCGGCCACGCCCAATGGACGATCGACACCTTTGAAAGCCCATTCTACGGTCATGTCATCCTTGTGCTTGCAAATGAGTAGCCCAATAGTAGGATTATCATCTGCCCCTTTCATCAATTCGTCAACAGCAGAAACATAGAAGTTCAACTTACCTGCAAACTCAGGCTCAAAATCTACTACTTTTAATTCGATTACCACATAGCAGCGCAGCTTAATATGATAGAAAATCATATCTGGACGGTAGACCTTTCCTGATGGCATGACAAGTTCTTTTTGTCTTGCCACATAAGCAAATCCTTGCCCTAACTCTAACAGAAACTCAGTTATGTGCCTTGACAATTTCTCTTCAAACTCACGTTCGCTGTATTCTTCCTGCATCTGCATGAAGTCTAGATTATATGGACTCTTTAATACTTCCTTAGCAAGATTTCCCTGTATCGCAGGTAACTTGTCTGAAAAATTAGTGTGGGCACTTCCAACTGCCTCATATAGGTGTGAATCCAAACAGCGATTTAATGCATTTCTGCTCAAATTCTCGCTTACTACTTTGTGAATATAAAACATCGCTTCTTCTATGCTCTCTGATTTAGAGATAATTGAGATGTGATGTCCCCATGGTACATAAGCAAACACCTCTGGCATTTCCAAATCGCCAACAAGTTGTTGGCGATTTACTTGACTTGAATTATAAAAGGCATACCACTGTCTGGCATATTTAAGATTGGTATATGAGAGACCTCTACTATGAGGAAACTCATGCTGTAAGTCCAAGCTTAGATTTTTTAAAACACTTGTTCCCCATTTTGCCTCTGCTTTCATAAGCATTATATCACGCCCAAGCGACCAATAGAAGCGAAGCATGCCTTCATTGACCTTTATCGCTGCTTTTACTTGTGACTGTTTGTAACGCTTGGTCAATTCGCCAATCCACTTCTTGTATTCTGCAGAAGGTATGGATAGGTCTCTGTTTACGAATATTGGTTTTTCTGTTTCTTTATTTGCCATTATTTTTCTTTTTTGCTGTTGAAATTCAGAAAAGCAATGACAACATTGCTTTTCTGAATTTGTGAGACGGCGTCTCACAAATCTTGTCATTCATCAATTTTCACTTCTATCCCCAATATACGCTGTATCTCTGCCAAAGTCTTGTCAATCTCATGATCAAGAGCCTTGCGCTTCTTGAAATAGTCGGCAAGCAGTTCGGCAGGAGGCAAGATTTCTTCATCCTCTTTCGGGAACTTGCACAAGTCGAAGTTGCAATCGGTGGCGATAAGGGCTTCAACCGAATAGCAACGAGATTTCTCGTCACCATCAGCAATAATAATCTCCTTACGGTTGTTCCACCACTCACGGATTGGGTTGCAATGTTCCGACTTCATGGACTTTGTCTTGGAGAAATGCTTGTAACCCTCTGGCATATCCAAACGATAGAACCACGTTTCCTTTGTAGAATAACCTTCTGGAGCACCCTCCGCACTGGTATTGTCGAAGAACAAAATGTTCGTGGCAATCGAAGTGTAAGGTGCAAAGATACTGCCAGGCAAACGGATAATGGTGTGCAAGTTGAAATCCCTGAGCAACTTTGTCTTAATGGCAATCTTTGTGTTATCTGCTCCAAAAAGGAAACCATCAGGAACAATGACAGCAGCACGGCCATTTTTCTTCAAGCGATACATGATAAGCACCATGAAGAGGTCGGCAGTCTCGCTACTGCGCATATCAGAAGGAAAGTGAGATTTCACGTCGGCCTTTTCATTACCTCCGTATGGTGGATTCATCAAAACAACATCAAACTTGTCTCCGTCTGTATAGTTGAGAACATCTTTGGTAAGCGAGTTGTCGTGATATACCAATGGCGTGTCGATACCATGCAGCAACAGGTTTGTCACACATAGCATATACGGGAATTGTTTCTTTTCTATGCCAAATACAGACTGATTGTACTCTTTGCGGTCTTCAGCAGTCTTTACCTTCTTGTCCAATTCACCCAACCAACTTGTGATGAAACCTCCTGTACCACAAGCGAAGTCTGCCATTTTCTCACCAATCTGCGGATTGACTATCTCTGCCATAAATTCGGTCAAGGCTCTTGGGGTGTAGAACTCACCTGAGGAACCTGCCGACTGCATTTCTTTAAGGATAGTCTCGTATATCTCTCCGAAAGCATGACTCTCTTCATAGTCACCAAGATTCAATCCGTCTATCACATTAAGCACCTGGCGGAGCTGAACGCCATCTTTCATATATTGGTTGGCATCCTCAAAAGTTGTCTTTACTATTGCCTGACGAATTGGGGTATCAGGTGTAACCTCTATGTTTTTGAGTTCCACAAACAATGTGTTGTTGACAAACGAAAGCAGCTCGTCACCAGTCAAGGCATTGCTACTTCCATCATCATGTGCCCAGTTGCGCCAACGGCATTCTTCTGGAATAATAGACTTGTAATCATCATCGTCCAACTCCCAATCATTCTCTTTCTCGTCATAGACTTTCAAGAACAGCATCCACGCCATTTGTTCTATGCGTTGCGCATCACCGTTGATACCGGCATCATTGCGCATGATATTGCGTACTCGTTTTACGAAATTAGATAAACTCATTTTATATTGTTTCTTTTTATGCTATATTATATATTGATTGCTCCAACTCTTTTACGGCCTTCAGATACTCTCTCTTGCCACCGAAGAACTTTACTATATTTGCCTTAGAGCCCAATCGGCGGAAAGGATCGTTTTCAAGCACAGTGAGACTTTCAAGTTCAGAAATGCCTTCTTCCATGTACTTCTCCAGCAAATTCTCAAGTACCAGCCGTGCCTGCTCACCATACTTGGTAAATATATCACGCTTTTTCACTTGCTCAGCACGTTCCCGCCTCGTCAGGGTCTTCTTTCCGTATGCAATATGGCAGATGAAATCAAAATCATCCACATTGCTCATTTCCTGTGAAGTTTTTAATTCTGCAAGATCTATGCCTCTTTCTTTCAGCATATCAGCAATGTCTGACTTTTTCTTTATTTCATTCCATTTGGAGGTAAATGTATCAATGGTAGCAAACGAATCAAGGATATTCTTCTTCGTGTAGTCGGTAATACTCTCCGTGCGAAGCAGCTTGCCATCGGCATCGTAAACGGACACTACCTTATTGACAACCATTACCTGGCAGCCATCTTTATCTACAAGAGGCTTTGGACGAGTGATAGGATCACCAACTATTGGCGGTGTATCATCTACAGGCAGAACTGGAGTTTTTGCCTCTCTGGACTTTATAGGATAATCGGGATCCATCTCGATAGGTCCGTCCCAATCTGGGTCAGCAAACAAGCGTGTTACATTTCGAAAGTCCATCACCGTGAAATTGGTCTTTCCCTCATTCTCACGAAGACGGGTTCCGCGTCCTATAATCTGCTTAAACTCCGTCATGGAACCAATCTGTTGGTCAAGCACTATCAGCTTTACCATCTTGCAATCCACACCGGTAGAAAGCAGTTTGCTGGTCGTTGCAATGACTGGATATTCCGAAGATACTGAAATAAAGTAATCCAACTTGCTTTTACCATACTCATCGCTACCTGTTATGCGAACCACATAGTCAGGATTTTTCTTGCACATATCAGCATTGGCATTGGTCAATGCCAGACGCATACGCTCCGCATGTGTTTCATCAGCACAGAACACTATGGTCTTAGCCATGCGTTCAGTGCTTTTCAGATAGTTGGTTATCTCTTGCGCAACTTCCCTTATACTGTCTTCTATAATAATGTTATAATCATAGTCACTGTTGTTATAAATGCGGTCTTCTATCTCGTTACCGTATATATCCTTTTGGCCCTTTGTCGGTCTCCATTCGTCACCGATGTTCGTTGTGATGTTGATAACCTTGAAAGGAGCAAGGAAACCGTCCTCAATTCCGTTTTTAAGACTGTATGTATATATAGGCTCACCAAAGTAGCCAATACTTGACTGGTACTTTGTTTCTTTTGGTGTGGCTGTCATACCTATATGAGTAGCCGAAGAAAAATATTCCAAGATGTTTCGCCAGTTGCTATCATCCTTTGCGCTACCTCTATGACACTCATCAACGATAACAAGATCAAAATAGTCTGGATTAGGAAACAACTCCTTATAGTTTTTGGCATCATTCTGTCCAATCAACTGTTGATAGAGTGCAAAGAACACTTGATAAGACCCCAATTCTTCCAAGTGGTTCTTGTCTTTTGAGTAGTCTATCTTGTGCGTTACCTTTTCTAATGGTTTGAAGTCTTGCTGTATGGATTGATCAACCAATATATTGCGGTCTGCAAGATACAACACTTTCTTCTTCAAACCACTTTTAAGTAAACGCCATACAATCTGAAATGCAGTATATGTCTTGCCAGTGCCAGTTGCCATGACAAGGAGCACACGGTTTTGTCCTCTCGCAATAGCATTGACAGTGCGGTTTACTGCATTGCGCTGATAATATCGTGGCGGGAATATATTCTGACCAGTGCAAAAAGGCTGCTTTATGATAGCCAGCTCTTGTTCGTTAAGTCCGTTTCCATCGTTAGCCTCATTTTTATATCTTTCGATAAGTTCTTCTTTTGTTGGAAATTCGTCCATAGCAAAAGTGCGTTCCTTGCCTGTCAAGAAGTCATGTTCGGCAAACCCTTCACCATTTGAACTGTATGCAAACTTCACATCAAGCATTTGGGCATAGGTCATGGCTTGTTGCAATCCATGTGAAACAGAATGATTGGCATCCTTTGCTTCTACAATAGCAATGGGTGTTGCCTTATTTGCATAAAGTACATAGTCGGCAAACTTCGGTTTCTCTCTATGCACAAGATTACCATGAAGGCTAATTTTACCGTCAGTAAATTTAACCTTCTGTTCCATGAATATACTATCCTTTGACCATCCCTTGCTTGTGATGGCTTCGTTGATATAGCGGAACTTGATGTCCTCTTCTGTAAGTTCTTTGCTTATGCCCATGTTCAAATAACGTTTTATTATCGGAAGTTATTTTGTCCAGTTCTAAAAATCCAGTATTTGGCGTTTTTATTCTCGCTCGCCCTCGTCTGTTATCAAGTCCTTCAAATCGACTTGTAGAATTTTTGATATTGCAAGCAATGTTTCCAAATCTGGCTGGTATTTATTTCTGGCGTAGCAGTTTACTGTACTAAAGCTCTTCCCAAGCTGTTTTGCAAGCCATGTCTGAGAGATGCCTTTTTCTTCCAACGTGTCTTTTATTCTGTTCAGTTTCATATTTTCACCGAATTTTACTGCAAATATACATTAAATTTTGCGATAATAATTCGTTATATGACTCTAACAGGTAAAAATATAACGATATTTCACACTTTCACAACCATTTGATACGAAATAAGGGAATAAAGAGATTTTATCCTCCTTACTCCCTTTCTTTTCTTCCCTAATTTCCATATACTTTTTCCACTCGCCTGACGGCATCCGCTCTCATCTGCATGGCTACGGAAGCATATATCTGTGTTGTCTTAACACTTTTATGACCCAATAGTTTGCTCACAGTCAAGATGTCACATCCTGCGAGGATAGCCAACGTTCCAAAAGTGTGCCGACTTGTGTGAAATCCGAGAACCTTTGTAATGCCAGCTCGTTTAGCCATGTGCTTCAAGGCTCTGTCACAGTTGCAGATTTGCGGTGTGTTGAACACAAGACTATCTTCACTTTTATCTTCC
>ENA-OWON01000604-OWON01000604.1-gut-metagenome-genome-assembly--contig:-NODE-604-length-12021-cov-19.102227_pt1 | contig 12021 bp, 12 predicted proteins | sample MGYA00248257_ERZ651798 | MGnify/ENA primary metagenome ERZ651798 (study PRJEB26908, sample SAMEA4031708) | gut metagenome | biome: gut; feature: normal infant; material: stool | place: China | collected... | reverse complement strand
GCCCGCAGGGCTTGTGCCGTGCAGGCTTTCTGTACTTCACCGGACGTATCCGGATCATCATTTGGTGGAGCTGGCGGAGTATGAATTTGCATAGTATCTTGTTGTTTTTATTGTGTATTTATTTTTATGGTCTTTGTTGGTATACCTAAGCGTATACCAATAGCGGGGTGCAATACTTATTTAACTTAAAAAAAATCATCCCTAAATAGGTCGTTTTATATTCAAAAAAACAAAAAAAATCTTTTTTAAATAAATTGTTCACACTGTTCACTTAGGGTTTTTATCATTCAAAATCAAGGTAATAGAAGTTAACTGTATGGTGAAGAGTGAACAGATAACTCTACATTCTTGCGCCAGCGAAAATAAAACCCGGCATCAGCCGGGTTAGTTGCAAATTATTTTATTGTTGGCTCATCGCACTTGGGTAGCCAGTCTGCATTACTCTCTTCTTTTAAAGTGAGGTTAGTCTGCATTCCCTGATTAGTTCGCCGCTTCTCATAATGTAGCCCGTACTCCTTCAGCATAACTGGTAGCCCTTTGCCAAACATTGTCAGGCTGAGGGTATTTTTATAGCCATTAGCCTCCATGTATACGAGATAGGCATGGTAAAGGTAGGTACGTGGCTGGCGCGGGACAATATTGGCGTTCCCCATAAACATGCCGTTGGTGTCGGGTAATGCCTCAAGATAGCCACAAAAATCAAATGCAGGATCAGCGTCACGCTTGATGGTGAGAGCTTCATCAGAATTCTGCTGCGACTGAAGCAATGTTCTGGCGCTCATCGGATCGCTGAAACGCTGCATGAGCTGGCGAACAATCACAGCCAGTTCTCGTGCAATTTTATCTTTCAGCTGCGGATCGCGTTCTTCCGGTGCTATCTGCTCAGGAAAATGCAGAATAACTCTCCGGCGGGACACACCACCACTACGATCAGTGAAGCGCATAGGATTATTATTTACGGCTAGGATAACCGCCGGAATATGTGTTGAATAAGCATTCTGATATTTGGGGTCCACAGATACTGCATCGCCACCGGTTATAGCCTTAAGCCCGGCGCCATCGCCGCTCCACTTCTCCTGATCAGGCAGGCGAATAAGAGAAAAACCGATCAGAGCCGCACGTTCTCGTGGGGACTCCAGAGTTTCAATTGTCGCTGAGGTGGCGTTATCCTCTCCTGCAAGCATCGTTGCAATTTCAGCAAGGATACTTTTGCCACTTCCGCCAGGGCCAGTCACTTCCAGAAAGAGCTGCCAGTCATAGCGGTTCGCCAGCACCATAAACAGCGCTGCGAGAATAATGTCGCGTTTTGCTGGCTTGTGCCCGGCGGCCCTGTCCAGCCAGCGCCAGAATGCCGGGGCATGAGTTTCAAGCGTTTCCCCATTTACCGGTGGCGTGAAATCGACTTCGCACAGGGTACGCAGCCAGTTATCTTTACAGTGCGGGCTAAAAAGCCCTGTTCGCGTATCGAGGACGCCATTACGAAAACCGATCAGATGACGTGCCGGATTTTGCTGTTGCGGAACAATTAACTTTAATGTTTCCACAAGTGAGGCAATCTTTCCTGAGGAAAACGGTGCGCCTAGGCGCTGGAAAAGGGCTGCGATATCTCGGGCAAAATCAGACTGAGAAATCACTTTCCACGCTCCAGACTCATAGCGGGATAAAAGCTGCCCGTTCGGATCAACCGCCAGTGCATCCCTGTAATGCTCCCGAACCCTCTGAGCTTTTTCGCTGACACTCATCGCTGTGAATTCTGCTTCACTCATCGTGTCGAAAGGACTGGCGTTATGTGGCTTCAAAGCCTCAAGAATTGCCTTCCGGGTGGATTCCTCTCCGTAATGGGCAAGCGCATCATTCCAGTCACCAAAAACCGGTGGCAGCACAATGTCACATTGACACGCTTTTGCAGCAGCTTCAGCCCTGTTCTGGCCTGAACCATTCAGATCGCGGTCCGCTGCAATAATTAACTGATATCCCGGATACTTGTTATGGGCAACGCTGGCCAGAGAAAGAAAGTTGACCGCCGAAAATGCCACCATGACGGCTTCTCCTGTCAGATGATGAATTGTAAGCGCCGTGGCGTAGCCTTCCGCAATCCACATCCTTCTTACTGAACTCCCGCTCCCTTCTATCAGATGATAGGCCTCCTTAACCTGACCTCCTTTAAGAAAACACTTGCTACCATTGCCACTGATAAGCTGAATATTCACCAGCACCCCGTCAGCGTTATAGAGCGGGACGATCAAATCACCGGGGCGGAACATCACCCCACCGGTTTTATGAGCTGAAGTCAGCTCATGGAAAATATGCTCCGGGAAACCTTTATGTGTAAGATAAGTGTTTCCGGCAGATTCACGCGAGGCTTGCAGCAGTCGTGCGGCAAGTGCTGCCGCTGCATCTTTCCCGCTATCGGTATCGGCGGTTAACTTCCTGACTTCGGAATTAGCTATAGACAGACCATGTGTCAGTCCATCTATCCTGTCAGCCGCTTCACTGATATCCACATTCAGTGCCCTGGTGACTAGCGCTAAACCATCCCCGGCTCCGCACTGATTGCAGAACCATGTTCCGCGTCCTTCCTGATCGTCGAAGCGAAAACGATCTTTACCGCCACAGACCGGACAAGGCTGATGGCGATTTTTCAGTACGTTCACACCCAGCGCTGGCAGAATCTGAGCCCAGTGACCGCGGGCAGCCTTCACGGCCTGACTGACTTTCATTCCTGACATGATGCAGTTCTCCCTCAGTGTAAAACCGGCTTTTTGATGTGACGGACGCATAACTCATCCATTACGGCTATTCCGAGCTGGGAGAGTGCGGGACAGCACATTAGAGGGCCGGATTCCATCAGGTCTGAAAGCAGGGCGCAGGCGATCTCAATGCCTTTTGTTTGCCCGTGCTGTCGCAGATAAAATCCTTCAAGCTCACGGGCAATAGCGGTTTCAATTTCATCCAGAGTGAGCTGCAGGTGGCGGTTTTGCTGATGGCAGATACTTATCCAGGCACAGGCAACCGCGCGGCGATATAAAGCCACCCGAAGTGGGAGTGGAAGAGCGCGTGATTTCATTGCACCACCTCCATGTTCATCAGGTCATCCTGGCAACGCTGTACCACGCCATCAAGCTGCTCTGTCATCAGATAAATCAGGGAAACCAGTTGCTCACATTGAGCACCGGCAGGTTTTTCGTAGCAATCCTGAAGAACAGCCATTCCGGTGACAAACTCCCCCACGTTACGAAGATGCTTCAGGCGGACAATATCGTCATAAGAGATTGCGGCGTGATTCATTAGATCACCTCCCGGACAGGCAGGCGAGCAGCAAGGCAAAGCACATACTCATGGACCAGTGAAAGACGTGCATGATGCTCATTGCTGGCGACGATACGCAGCATACTAATACGTGGTTTACGTTCTGCACGACGAACGGCGGCAAAAACAAATATAAATTGAGGATGTGATGGGGCGAGGATCGTAGCCATAAGGGCAACCTCCAATAAGTAGCGGTAAATGCCACCACCGGAGTTCCTACGCTCATGGGTGGTGACCCGAACGGGGGTAGGAATACCGGCCTTATTGGAAACCGGCCAGCCCGAAGGCTGCCCCGCCCGGACCACCATTATCTGAAAGGGGCTAAGGTATAAGCACCGCAGCCCGAAAAATGGGTGTGCCTGAGCAACGACGTAAAAAAAGACGCACGGCGCGTCTGGTGTCGCCAATAAGTAACTCGGGTTCCTACGCCCGGCAGCCGATTTTGCGGCAGCGGGAAAACTATACCTGGAAAAGATATCAGGACGCAAGCCAGAAAAAAGGAGATGAGACTGCAAAGCCAGTTTCACGCATGTCCTCCTTGCTCGCGGGCAGCAATTCGCGCCGCCATCCATGCACTGACCTCCGACTGTACCCAGGCCACATTTTTTCCACCCAAGGATATCTGCTGCGGGAAGGCATCGCGGCTGATAAGGTCGTAGATGGTTGAACGGGATAGCCCGCAAAGGTGCATCACTTCAGGTAATCGTATGAAGCGTTCCTGCTGAGTCGGAACCGGGAGCACCGGAGCAGCTGGTGCTGGGGTGGAAACGGAAATAGTATGCATCTCGCTACCTCTCTAATATATTTTCAGTAGTCCGGACAATTCCATCCGGATTCAGGTAGTTCCTTATTATGTTCATATAAGCGGCTCGCGCATGCTTTATTTAATTAGAGTGAAATATTGATTTCTCAAAAAATAAAACAGCTAAAAACCGGATGAAACGGACAAAAACAAATCATTCCTTCATGGAATATAATAAGGGGCTTCAAGAATAAAAAAATCTATTACACCAGGCAGGATCGCCGCTCAAGTCTGAACCAGACCATATCATTCCGGGCGTTACATCATAAGGATGAAGACAGCACCGGAATAATAAAAGGGCCAAAAAAACGTTCATAAAAAACAGTTCATCATATGTATTAATTAAGTTAATGACTAAAAAAATTAAATTACCCTCATCCTTCCGCATTTATCCGGATGTGTTTAATGAGCATCAGACAGATTCATTTTTATGGATATTTTCCTGAAATGCAACCGAGTGTAGAGAGGTTAAGTGTTGAATTTTCAAACAGACATAAGACACATTTTATACTGTATATTGAATAGTGTTGAATACGTGTGAATAGTGGTGAGGAGTAAAAATCCAGTAATAAACTGAAATAAATATCGCGATTTATATAAAAAACAAATATAAGTTTAAATTTATCTCTGTGAACAGTCATGAACAGTAGATGACCACTTTGATTTAAACCCTACACTCCTTAACTACATGTATTTACTATTCTTTTATGAAAGTGAACAGTAGTGAATAGTATGTATTAGAGGAAGGGGGAAGATCAGACATGACACCTTTCTCTGGCTAGCCAGAACAAGGTCATTGTTCTGTCAATGGCACAATCCTCATCGGTAGTGCGCTTGTATGGGCACCGGCACAATTGACACAACAACAAAACACTACCGGAGCAGCCATGACAACTGTAAACCAGATCCCTGATGCAAACATTACACCCTCCCTCCCACCGAAAATTCGCGAAGCGGTAGAAAAAGTTAAAGCAGCAAAAGCTGTCTGGCAGGAAGAACGGCGAATACAAACTGAAGCCGCTGCAATGACTGAAACTATCCGTGAACGTCAGGAAGATACAAAAACGGAGACGCAGGCGCTTAATGATGAATGGCGAAACCTGTTTCGTGAGAATCAGGGGAATATGACGCCACGAATGAAAAAACTGCGGGCAGAAATCGCCCTGGGACGCGAAACACTTGATGAGTTCGAAGATTTGCTTGAAGCTCACGCCGCAGAAAAAGAATTCCTGCCCTGGAAAACTGCGGATGCTGCAAACCGCTACATCAGCGAACATAACCGGCTGATTGAAACTCATGCAGAGTGGCTCTGGAATGAGTTTATGAAGGAACACGGCCAGAAACTTATTCAGATCCTTGGATTGCTGAAAATGACTCTGGGGCGAAGCGCTTCTTCCGTTATCGGCGTAGTTCATACCGTAAACGACCCCGAAAGTGTGCTGAAGCAATTTATCAGCGAGCAACTCACCGCTCCGGCACTGTCCTGTAACGTATCTTCAACGGATGATATTGCCCTGCCGGGGATTAGCATTTATGCGGACGATAAAGCCCTACAGGATGCCAGACAATCACCCAGCCCTGCAGCGCGTTCCCGGATGCTTAAACAGCGTGACATGGTTAAAGGGGAAGAGAAGGGATGAATCCTGGAAACATTACTCAGGAAGCTCTCAACAACTACCGCGCGGCAATAAAAAGCTGGCTGACACTACGTAATGTGCAAAGTACCAGCCAGCTTCGTCTGGCGGCTCTGCTGGATACTGAAGAAAAACCGGCAGCATATGCCAGCCAGCTTGAGAATCTTCGTGAGCGTCTTGCTCTCCTCGAATGGCAGATTAACTGCGCCGCCAGGGACGGTCTTTATGCTCACCAGATTGTGCTGGAAAGCTGTGTTACAGGCGCAACTGAAAACTTCATGAGCGAGCATGGTGATGCACTCACTGACGCTCTGGCTCCTTTTCTTTGCGCACCATACGGGCTTGAGGCGGCAATGAAAATATTACGCACCGCTGTAGTCCGACAAACCGAAATCCGTACTCCTGTAATTTCAGCAGCATATAAGAGCGTTATCGACGAAACCGGATTAACGGTGGATGCATCAATGCGAGCTGATGCTTCAGCCATTTTCACCCCGGCAAAACATAAAGTTTTTCTGGCCCGCCTCAACAGGCTTAATGAAAAAGGAGGGTATTGATATGGCCCTGAAATGTCCTGAATGTGGCACGGTCGCACACGCCAGAACCAGCGCCTATGAAGCTCCATCGGTTAAACGCTCATGGTATCAGTGCCAGAATCTTGAATGCTCCTGCACATTTACTGCCCTGGAAAGTGTGGACACGATAATTATGAAGCCCCATAAACCAGTGGCGCCTGAGCCTGAATCACAGAGCGATTCTCTTGTACGTCAGCCGCATACACTGGGCCGCTACGGTTCAGCCTGTACCCTTAAAGACCGTCATGCACAATAAATTTGGGAGGAACAAAAATATGACAGAACAACAATTGACGGAAAACCAGATTCAGGCCGCAACTGGACAAGTAGTAACACTCCTCGCGAGGGCAAAAAAACCGCTTCAGGATGCGGATTGGCTCATGCGGTTGCCTGCAAATGAAATAGCCCGCGAGACGGAAAAACTGACAAAAAGCCTTTCCTCCGACTGGCAGTCCCGAATTATCGACCTTTACCAAAAAATGCAGGCCTGGGTGGAGGCCAGACAGGCCGAAGAAGCAGCCATTGAGAATCTCAGGGCTCTGCGCCAGCATCAGACCGAAACTGAGCAGGCCAGCAAAGACAATCGGGCGCAGTTCAGGGAACTGCTTAACCAGAGCGGCGGCATCGTAACGCCGGAGATGAAAGCTCTCCGGGCTGAGTATCTGGAACAACAGGAAACAGCCACAGAACTCGCCGGGCTGATTACTGAAAAAGAAGAGCAGCTGCCGGTACTGGCTCAAGCGACCGCGCGTAAGGCAAACGTCTATATACACTGCCATCATGGCATCACTGAGGAGCGTATCGATGAGCTTTTACGAGACTTTTTTATTTTCCACGGTGCCGAATTGAGCAGCCTGCTCAGGATGAAGTACAGACAATTTGAGCGATATAGCTCAGCAGATATACCGGGCATTATTGAAGGCACAAATGATGCAGATACGCTGTATCGTGAATTTATCCTGAATCTAATGCTGAAGTGGACGAATGAAATATTACCGTTAAGATTCCGGGACGATGTGATGAGCCTGACCGGTTCAGCTCCGGTATCAGGATCGCATGACGACAGAAAAAAAAGAAAGCTGTTTTGACCTGAACAGAAAAGCTCACTTAAGCCCGGCCAGTGCCGGGTTTTTTGATGTCTGTAGCCTGAGTGCATGTCTATACTGCATGAAATCGCATGACTTTATGCACTTGCATTTTTACTTCCCAGACCAGATAAGGCGCGGTTTAGAGCCTATCATGCAACTGCATGAAAACCACTCCCTAAAGCGGGCAGGCGTGGCGGGGCTACGAGTGCGCGCTACGGGGATATCGTGGTTTACATGCCCTCTTGTTTAGTTATGGATACCTGGACAGTCTATATGCTCTTTTATACACCTGAGCGCATGAAGGGGGATCTTGCTCACATTTGTAAATATAAGACTTAACAATCATTTCTAATGGATAATCATTTACTTGTAAGTATGGTTTGTACACATGTTATGATTAAAAGCTCATATGAGGTCAATACTTGATAAGGAACTGTCGTGAACCTTGCTGATGCATTAATACACGTTCCCCAAGACGAACGTGGGGGAGAAATTGCGATTCGAGGATTTGAGTATCAACGATGCTGGGCAATAGATGAATTGTTGAATCGTCATAAAAAAAACGAATCATACGTATTTATACCTGAGTATCATGATGATGTTTTAATTCTTAATTCCTCTGAATCGCCCACTATGGCAACGTTTGCACAAGTCAAAACAAGAGATACACACTGGACAATCACTCCGTTAATAAAGTCTGATGGTGAAGGTAAGTTATCTTTTATAAGTAAGTTGTTTAAACATAAATACGATTTTTCTTCTTATAAAACTGATTTAACATTCATTACTAATGCTGTGTTTAAGTTTTTTGATAAGTATGAATTTAATGCAGATGAGCTAAAGGTGTCAGAAAAAGATAAAATATTAGATGCTGTGAAAACCCAGTTGCCGGGATTTGGTTCTCCAGATTTATCATCTCTCAAATTCAAAACATCTAATCTCAGTCTTTTGGACTACGACGCACACCTTTTAGGCAAAACAGTCGAATATTTAGAAGATACAAAATCTTCTGAAGTAATTAATGCAATGGCGTTCAAAAGAACCCTCGTTGACCTTTTTGAAAAGAAGACAAGAGTTTCATCCAGAGAAATTAAATCATTTAAAGAATTAATAGATAAAAAAGGAATAAGTAATGAGCTTATAGCTAAATTGATCTCAGAAATAAAATCTCTTAAGACAAGTTTCCCTGACTGGGAGAAAATTAGTATTCTGCTATCAGTGCTGCACAAAGATGAATTTGAAACGCTGATGCTTAAAATTAAGTACGAATTGTTCTTGGTAAATGTTAAGGATATAAATTCAATTGAGTATGATTTTTATCGATTATTAAAGCAAAAAAGAATTAATGAAAAATTTAATGCCGAAAATATACCTATTCATATTGAAGAAATGATCTCTTATGCATTAGAAGAAAGTGATGAATTCAGACAATTGATTGATGATGATTATAAATATATAATGGCATGTTGTGCGGTTATTGAGAAGATGTCAGGCAATGAGGCGAAAAAATGAATCAGGTAATATTTAAGAGAGTCGCCATATTGTCTCTTTCAGAGAAAAAAGCTTTTACTTTTAATTTCTCAGAAGGTTTGAACTTCATTCATGGTACGAATGATACTGGAAAGTCAAGTCTAATCAAGAGCCTGTACTTTTGCCTTGGTGGGGATTTAAGGCTTGATGACAGTTGGAAGAAGCAAGAGATAATTACTAAGCTAACATTAGCTTATCAAGATGAAATTATAAACTTTATCAGGAAATCATCCTATTTCGTAGTTACTGTGCATAAGAATGGAGTGAAAAAATCAGAAAAGATTTTTAGCAAAGTATCTGAGTTAACAAGTGAAATTCAAAATTTATTTGGATTTAATCTTCTGTTAGCTCTTAAGAAGAATAAAGAAACAATAATTGCAAATCCGGCTTCTTATTACTTCCCATTTTATATTGATCAGGATGATGGTTGGAGTAATGTACTTGATTCATTTAACGGCCTAAAGATGTATGTGGATTGGCAAAAAAATGCTCTGCAATATCACTCAGGTATCAAGCCAAAAGAGTATTATGCTCTCAATGGGGAGCAAAAAATATTAGCATTAAAAATTTCAGAGCTTGAGCAAGAAGCGGAACTTATACGAAAAACAAAGCTTAGGTTTGAAAAGTATTTCGAAAACATTAGTTTTGATATTGATGTGAATTTTTATCTTAATAAGATTGATTATTTTATAAAACAGTGTGAGGAATTGGAGCAGCAAGAAAGAGCATATAGATTAAAAGCAATGAATCTATACTCGAGGAGAAATATATTATCTGATCTCATTTTCAGTATTGAAAACGAGAGGGCTGATTCCTCTGGCAATACAAATGAAGAGGATGATATTTCTTTTGCGTTAAAAAAATATGATATTAACAAAAATAAAGTTGCCTTATTCAGCCAAAAAGCAAGTTTATATGATGAAAAGAGTAAGGTTGATGAGCAACTTATGACTATCAGAAGTAAATTATTAGAGCATGCTGAAATGAGTGATCATATTAAGTCTATGCTTAATAATGTACATGATAATTTCTCGATTAAAGAAATTATTGACTCTGAGGCTTATAAAAGTGCAGCCTTAGCATTTGAAGAACAATTATCGGAGATCCGAGAAAAGATAAATGCATTAGCCTTAGAAAAGGCAATTCTTGATACTAAAATAAAAACCTTTAACAATGTGAAAAGAACTAGAATAATTAACGATTATTTTCTTTCTATGCTCAATAGGGCGCAAGTAAAACTGCACTTACCAATCACTGAAAAAGGTGGTGTTATAAATTATAAAGCTTTAACTACAGGTAAAACGGGTAGTCGGAGTCCAAGAGCAATATTTGCATATCATTACGCTTTGTTAATGACAATTAAAAAATACTCTACACTACCGATTTTACCAATTGTTATCGATTCACCAAAGCAACAAGACTTGGATGATGAATTAACAGAGCAACTAATTCAGTTTTGTTTGGATGATCTTGCTGAGGTATCTCAAGTAATAATTGGCGCAGTCAAGCCAGAAAAAAATATGGTCGGTTATCATTCTATTAATTTAGTTAAGAAGTTTAGTCTACTTCAACCTGAGGCTTTTAGTGAGGTTTATCAAGAGATTGTGCCGCAATTTAATGCTATGTTCAGACATTTGAACTAATAAACTATTTTTTTTTGCCCCTGAAATTATCAGGGGCACTTAGAGAAAGTTTATTTTTTAGATACAAAATCCCCCCACCAAACTGCTAGTTGTTTTCTCTGCTCTAAGTAAGTTGACCGATTATAGGCCCTACGAACCTCGTTTTTATCATTATGTGATAGTGCGGCTTCAATAACATCTGGATTAAAGCCTTCCTCATTCATTGCTGTGCTAGCAATCGAACGAAGCCCATGTGCTACTAGCTTGCCAGCATAGCCGATTCGCTTTAACGCTGCATTTGCTGTTTGGCTGTTCATAGGTTTATTGTGGTCATTCCTGCTAGGGAAAATAAATTTGCGGTGGGCACTAATTGGTTTCATTATCTCCAAAATCTCTATCGCTTGAGGAGATAAGGGGACTATATGCTCGCGCTTAGCCTTCATCCGTTCTGCTGGGATTGTCCATAGCTTTGCATTGAGATCGATCTCTGCCCACCGAGCACCTGAAGCTTCTGAAGGGCGCACAAGGGTCAGGAGCTGCCACTCGATAAGACAGCGAGTCGGAACAGATAGGTTTGACATAACTAAAGATCGCATCAGCTTAGGCAACTCTTCTGGTCGCAGCGTCGGCATGTTTTGTTTTTTGGGCTTTTCAAAGGCCATCCCAATACCTGAAGCTGGATTGGCATTAATTAGGCCAGTGTTTACGGCATAAATCATTATCTCATTAATGCGTTGCACCAGTCGACGTACCGTCTCAAGTGCCCCACGAGCTTTAATTGGCTCAAGAGCTTCAACCAGTGTCCTGGCTTTGATTTGCTGAACGGGGAGCTCACCAATGGTAGGGAATACATCTTTCTCCAGTGAGCGCCAAATGTCTTTTGCATAATCAGGGGTAACGCTTTTGCTTTTGAGCTGGAACCAGTTAGCGGCGACCGTTGAAAAAATACTGTCCAGTGCGATTTGCTGCTGTTCCTCAGCAACTTCAGCTTGAATTTGCGGGTCGATTCCGTTGGCTAATAAGGCAAGGTAATCAGCTCTTAACCCTCGGGCATCAGCAAGCGAAAGGGCAGGGAAGGCACCAAGCCCCATCATTGTTCGCTGCTTTGTTACCGGACGTTGATAACGGAAACGCCAGAGCTTTTTCCCGCTGGTTTTCACTATCAGGAAAAGCCCATCGCCATCATGCAGCGTCAGATCCTTCTCTAACGCTTTAGCGCGCAGAACTTCGGTGTTGGTCAGGGGGCGTGTTGTCCGTGCCACTGTGGCCTCTCCTTCATGAATTGGTATACGCTTTTAGGTATACATCCTATCGTATACCTAAACGTATACCAATAATCACCGGATTTAACCGGATGTTCTCGGACAACGACAGACACAAAAAAGCCCGCAGGGCTTGTGCCGTGCAGGCTTTCTGTACTTCACCGGACGTATCCGGATCATCATTTGGTGGAGCTGGCGG
>ENA-OWON01000593-OWON01000593.1-gut-metagenome-genome-assembly--contig:-NODE-593-length-12132-cov-3.230693_pt1 | contig 12132 bp, 13 predicted proteins | sample MGYA00248257_ERZ651798 | MGnify/ENA primary metagenome ERZ651798 (study PRJEB26908, sample SAMEA4031708) | gut metagenome | biome: gut; feature: normal infant; material: stool | place: China | collected 2015... | reverse complement strand
GATGCTGACGATGCACTCGATGGAGGCCCAGCCGGCCACGCTGCTGCCCATGGCGGCACACACGTTGGCCCAGATGACTTCGATAAAGCCGACCAGACTCACGGCGATGCCCGCCCCGGTAATGATGCGGATGGGCTTGTTGGAAAGGCTGGTGATACCGTCAAAGGCAAGGGCCAGCATCTTGCTCAGCGGATAGTGGCTCTCACCGGCAAGGCGTTCGTGGCGCTCGTAGGTGACTACCTCGCTCTTGAAGCCAACCAGCGGCACCATGCCGCGCAGGAAAATGTTCACTTCCCTGTAGTCGGCAAAGCTTTCCAGCACACGGGTGCTGATGAGGCGGTAGTCTGCGTGGTTGAACACGATGTCTGCGCCCAGAGCGTTCATCACATGGTAAAAGCCCTCGGCGGTGAAGCGCTTGAAGAAGGTGTCTGTATCGCGGCGGCTGCGCACGCCGTAGACCACCTCGGCACCGTCCAGATACTTTTTAACCATCTCGTCCATGGCGTTGATGTCGTCCTGACCGTCGCAGTCGATGGAGATGGTGATGTCGCAGCTGCCGCTGTGGAGCGCCTCCATCAGTCCGGCCAGCACGGCGTTCTGGTGGCCGCGGTTCCGGCTCTGGGAGATGCCGATGAAGTGCTCATCCTCAGAGGCGAACTTCTGGATGAGGGACCAGGTGGCGTCGCGGGAGCCGTCGTTGACAAAGAGCACCCGGCTCTTCTCGCTGACAAGGCCCGCTGCGGCGAGGTCGTTTATCTTTTTCAGGAACATGGGGGCCGTGATGGGCAGCACCTGTTCTTCGTTGTAGCAGGGAATGACGATCCATAAAATCGGTTTGGACATGATGAAGTTCTCCTTCTATATAAGGCTCTCCCTCTGGGAGAGGCTGTTACAGCACCATATGCCGCAGCGCGTCCGGTTCCAGCAGCTTGAAGCTGCTCTTATAGGTCTCGAGCAGGCCGTCCCGCTGCATCAGGCTCAGCTCCCGGGAGAGGGCGCTGCGGTCGCAGTTGAGGTAGTCGGCCAGCTGGATGCGGGAGTAGGGGATGGTGAAGGTGAGGCTGTGATGCACCTCGGCCTCACTGAGCAGGTAGGCGCACACCTTGGCCCGCAGGCTCTTGAGCAGCAGAAGGTCTACCCGGCGGGAGAGCAGGAGGTATTTGTCGCTGATGGTGCGCACAAGGTTCTGCAGCACCCGCTGGCGGGCCGGGTCGGCCCCGGGCAGCAGAAGCTTCTCGTAAGGCACCAGCAGCACCTCGCAGGGGGCCGAGGCCACCACCGTCACCGGGCTGGAAAGGCTCGAGCCGCCCAGCACGTCGCCGAACACACCGCCCGGCCCCATCTGGCTGATGGGCAGACGCACCCCGCTGGCGGCGGAATGATAGGCCTCGATGGCACCGGAGAGCACCACGCCCACCCGGCGGTTCGGCTGTCCGGCCAGCACGAGGGTCTCGCCCCGGCTGTAGGTGCGCAATACGGCCCCCACTTCGCCCAGCAGGACCCGGAGCGCTTCGGCTTCCAGCCCGGCGAACAGAGAGGTGGATTGTAACAGCGGAAGATAATTTTCCATACCCATTCCGTGAGGTTTTCCCCGGGCCCTCACCGCCCTTCTGCGATTCCGTTGCGTGTGCAACGGTATTTTTTCTCTTATTATAGTAAACTTGAGGGCGTAAAGCAAATGGTTTTGCAAATTTTTTGCGGGAAAATTTCTCCCAATGAAAGTGAGGAGCTGAATCCTATGAAAAAACTGACATCTCTGCTGCTGTCGCTGGTGCTGATGGTCAGTGTGCTGGCCTGCGGCGCATCGGCCAAAACGAGCACCAAGGTGCGCATCGCCGGCCTGAAAGGCCCCACCACCATGGGCCTCGTCAACCTGCTGAGCATGGAGAAGGACGGCACTGCTTCCCTCGACTATGACCTGCAGCTCTACGGCGCTGCCGATGAGATCGTGCCGAAGCTCATCAAGGGCGAACTCGACATGGCCGCTATCCCGGCCAACCTCGCCGCGACCCTCTACCAGAAGACGAACGGCGGCATCCAGGTCATGGCCGTCAACACGCTGGGCGTCCTCTACGTTGTGGAGAAGGGCAATACCGTCCACAGCTTCGCCGACCTCAGGGGCCGCACCATCCTTTCCACCGGCAAAGGCACGACGCCCGAGTACGTCCTGCGCTATCTGCTCAGGAAGAACGGCCTCGACCCCGACAAGGACGTGAAGATCGAATACTACAGCGAGGCTTCCGAGGTCACGGCCCAGATGGCCGCTGCCAGGAAGGATGCCATCGCCGTCCTGCCTCAGCCCTACGTCACCGCTGCCCAGATGAAGGACAGCGGCCTCCGCGTCGTCCTCGACCTGACCAGGGAATGGAACAAGGTCTGTGACACCCAGCTCATCACCGGCGTCACCGTGGTGCGCACCGAGTACGCAAAGCAGAACCCCGATGTCATCGCAGCTTTCCTGACCGACTACCAGAAGAGCGTCAAGGCTGCCAACGAGGACATCGACGGCACCGCCGCCCTCTGTGAGGAAGTCGGCGTGGTGGCCAAGGCTGCTATCGCCAAGAAGGCCCTGCCCAAGTGCAACATCGTCTACCGCAACGGTCAGGAGATGAAGAAAGACATCTCTGCCTACCTGCAGGTGCTCTACGATGCCTCTCCCGCCGCCGTGGGCGGCAAGCTGCCGGACGATAACTTCTACTACACCGAGCCGTCCGTCCTGCGCAAGGTCATGGCGGCTATCCGCAACTCTGCAAAGTAAGCTTTGAAACAAGAAAAACTGCCGCACAGCCGTGCGGCAGTTTTTCTTACATCAGAAGGCCCGCGCCGATGCCGATGAGGGCCGGCAGCAGCCAGCCAAAGCCGAGGCTGCTCAGGGGCAGAGCGTTCATCAAGGTGGAGAGGGGGCCGAAGGGCAGGGCGGCAGGGATGCTCTGGATGGCCGTGAAGAGGATGCCCAGCCGCCAGACCGATGTCCGCTGGAACCGTCCGGGCAGGAACTCCACCACGATGAGGATGATGGCGATGGGGTAGATGGCGTTCAGCACCGGGACGGAAAGGCTCAGGATGCCCGCAAGGCCGATGTTCGCCAGCAGCATGCTCATCAGCGCGAAGAAGGCTGCAATGGCGGGGTAGGGCAGCCGGGGCAGAAGCTCGTGGAAGTATTCGCCTACGCTGGCGATGAGGCCGACACAGGTGTTGAAGCAGGCGATGACGAAGATGGCGGCCAGAAGCACCTGTCCCACCCGGCCAAACAGGCCGTCGGCCAGTGCCGTCAGGACGGCGGCACCGGTGTCGCTGCCGGGGAAGGCAGCCCCCGAGATGCCGCCGATGTGGGTCAGCATGGCGTAGACCACCAGCAGCATCCCGCCCGCGATGAACCCGGCCCGGATGGTGCCGCGCCGGACGGCGGACTCCTCCGTGATGCCCACCGCCTGAAGGTTCAGCGCGATGACCGCGCCGAAGTTGAGCGCTGCCAGCGCGTCCATGGTCTGATAGCCGTCCAGCACGCCCTGTGCGGCGGGGAGGGCGGCGTAAGCCTCGGCAGGCGTGCCGTAGCCGGGCGCGGCCGGGCGGAGGATGCAGCCCGCGAACAGCACCACGATGAGCACCAGCAGGGCAGGGCAGAGGATGCGGCCCAGCCGCTGGGTCAGCTTTTCGGGCTTGAGGGCCACGAAGTACGCCGCAGCAAAGAACACGAGGGAGTAGAGGAACTGTCCCGGTGTGCTCCGCCCCACCAGCGGCGTCAGCATCTCAAACGAGGTGCTGGCCGTGCGGGGGATCGCGAGACAGGGACCGATGGACAGATAGACCAGCACAGCGAACACCTGTGCGAAGCGGGGATGGACCCGCCCGGCCAGCGCAGGCAGACCGCCCGCCCGGGCCACTGCTGCCACGCCCGCGATGGGCAGGCCGATGGCGCTGACGGCAAAGCCTACAAAAGCGAGCCAGAGCGCCGTCCCGGCCTGTGCGCCGAGGAAGGGCGGGAAGATGAGGTTGCCTGCCCCGAAGAACATCGAGAACAGGGTAAACCCCACCAGAAGGAGCTTTTTGCCCTGGAGGGCCTGAGTGGAATCGTGCATGGTCATCTCTCCCAGCTGTGCGCGGAGGCACGTAGAATAAGGATTACTTTATTCCAGTGTAGTGTTTTATGACCTTCATGTCAAGAGAAGAAAAGATGAAGGATTGTATTCTCATACATGATGTGATATTCTGAAAGCGAGAAAACGAACAGGAGCAAAGAAATACATGGATAAAACAAAAAAACGCCGCATTCAAATTTTGGCGGCGTCGGTGTTCTGGCTGGGCGTCTGGCAGGCGGCGGCTGTGGCCATCGGGCAGGAAGTCTTTCTTGTCTCGCCGGTGCAGGCCATCGGTACACTGGTGGAGCTGCTGCCGCAGGCCGAGTTCTGGCAGCGCATCGGTTTCAGCGCCGGGCGCATCCTGTTGGGCTTCGGGCTGGGCGTTCTGTCCAGCGCGGTGCTGGCGGTAGCCGCCGAAAAGTGGGAGTGGGTGGACGCCCTTCTCGCCCCCGTGATGCAGCTGGTCAAGGCTACTCCGGTGGCCAGCTTCATCATTCTGGCGCTGGTGTGGGTCAGCGGCTCGTCGCTGTCCGTCCTGATCAGCTTTTTGATGGTGCTGCCCGTCCTCTACAGCGCAGTGCGCACCGGCATCGGGAGTGCTGACCGCCAGCTTCTCGAAATGGCGCAGGTGTTCCGTCTGCCTCTGGGGCGGCGTCTGCGGGCGGTCTGGCTCCCGGCGGTGCTGCCCGCGTTCCGGCAGGGATGCAGCGTGGCGCTGGGCATCTGCTGGAAGAGCGGCGTAGCAGCAGAGGTCATCGGCCTGCCGGATGGCAGCATCGGCGACGCGCTTTACCGGGCAAAAATTACCCTTTCCACCGGGGAGCTGTTTGCCTGGACCTTCGTCATCATCCTGCTGAGCGCCGTATTCGAAAAGCTGTTCCTCGCTCTGCTGGATAAAGCGGTAGCGGCAGTTCTGGGCGAAGAGGGGGCTGAAAAATGAGTGAAACCAACAACAAACTGGAAATAAAGAATCTGTCTAAACGATTCGGAGAGAAGATCCTCTTCGAAAACCTCTCTCTTACTGTGGACGGCCCGGCGGTGCTCTGGGCGCCCAGCGGCTGGGGCAAGACGACCCTGCTCCGCATCCTGATGGGGCTGGAAGCGCCCACCTCCGGCAGCGTGGAGGGCGTGGGCCGGGTCGGCGCGGTCTTTCAGGAAGACAGGCTCTGCCCCCAGCTGACCGCCGAAGAGAATGTGGCGCTGGTGCTGACCGCAGAACAGTACAAGGTCAAAACGCAATACAAAGAGCAGATACGAGATGACCTTATACAATTAGGACTGGATGACGAGGCCCTTGCCCTGCCTGCCCGGAAGCTCTCCGGCGGACAGAAGCGCCGCACCGCCTTGCTGCGCGCTCTCTGGGCCGAGAGCGACACGCTTCTGCTGGATGAGCCCTTCACCGGTATGGACCCCGCCGCCATGAAAAATGCCGCAGCCATGCTCAAGGCACGCTGCGGCAGAAAGCCCACCCTGCTGGCGACCCATGATAAAGAAGCCATCCGGGAGCTGGGGTGGAAAGTGATCGAACTGGGCTGAAACGAAAGGAGCCTGACCATGGAGAAAAAGACGAGCTGCCTGCTCTGCGTTCTTACCGCGCTGCTTCTCGCTGTGCTCTATCTCTGGGCGGCACTCCGCCCGGGGGTCTGGCTGCGGGATGCCTTTTTGTACCGGCAGGCCGACGGCAGCTTTTCGGGCAAGGATGCGTATGCCGCCTACACCATGAAGATCGCCCAGACGGAAAACGGTGCGGAAGTGGAGTTCACGATGGACGGAGAGACGCGGCACTATCGGCTCGAATCGAAAGCCGAGGGCATGAGCGACCCGGGCGTGAAAATCGAGCAGGACGGAGTGGTCATTTTTACCGGGACTGCGCTGGGCGACCCCGGCGATGCCATCCTGTGGCGGGAAGACGATGGGGGCCTTGCCGACGAGGGGAACGTCATCGTCAACGGCGAATACCAGAGATCCGACCTCTGGCCCAGCTGTAGCTGGCTCTATCATGTGGCCGTCGGCGGGCGGCGGGAGACCCGGGGCAGCGTGGCGTTCCTGCTGCCGATCGGGGCGCTGGTGGTGCTCTTTGTGCTGGATGTCCGGTTCCCGCTGCTGTTCTGGAACCTCCGCCACGGGCTGGAAGTGTACGGCGGTGAGCCCACCGACTGGTATTACGCGATGCAGAGGGTGAGCCGTATTGCCAGCATCATCGGTGTTTTTGTGCTGGCGGCGATGAGCTTTGCTGTTCACTGAGGCTCACAGCAGCTCGGCAAGGATGCTGTTCTGTACGATGAGCCCGGCGGGCGTGAGGGCGAGGGTGTGACCGTCAAAGTTGGCGTAGCCGCTCTTCACGCAGTTTTGCACAAAGGCCAGCTGTGCGGTGGAAAACTCCCTGCCATAGCGTTTTTTGTATTCGTCGAGGCTCAGACCTTTGCGCAGACGCAGCTGCAGGATGAGATAATCCTCCGCACCGCAGCCGCCGTCCATGACGGGCGCGGCCTCGTCCCGCAGAAAGGCTTCGGTGTCGGCGGGGTAGTAGAACCGTTTGCCGCCCATGCAGGAGTGGGCCGCAGGGCCGATGCCCAGATAGTCGCCGCAGTCCCAGTAGATGAGATTGTGCTTTCCCTCATAGCCCGGGCGGGCGAAGTTGGAGATCTCATATTGCCGGTAGCCATGATGTTCCAGCTGCTCGACGGCGTAGAGGTAAAAATCTGCCGCCTCGTCGGAGGTGGGCAGACCCTCGGGCGGCGTCCGGCCAAAGGCGGAGTCGGGCTCGATCTTCAAGAGATAGGCGGAAATGTGAACCGCGCCGCCATCCTCGATCAGCTCCAGCGTCTCGTCGAACTCGGCCTGCGTATAATGGGGCAGGGCCAGCATGATGTCGCCGCTGATGTTCTCGAACCCGGCACGGCGTGCGGCGGCGAAAGCGGCCCGCGCCTGCTTTGCCGTGTGGGGGCGGCCCAGCGTCTTGAGCTGGCTGTCCCGGGCCGACTGGACGCCAAAGGAGATGCGGTTGACGCCCGCCTCCCGGAATGCCCGGAGGGAATCCTCCGTTACGGTCTCAGGGTTGGCTTCCAGTGTGATCTCGGCCCCGGGCAGGGGCTGTGCGGCGGCGATGAGCCGGGCGGCGTCTGCCGGGTCCAGCAGGCTGGGCGTTCCGCCGCCGAAATAAAGGGTGTCCGGCCGCAGGGGCGCGTCCGGCGCAAACCGGGAGAGTTCCCGCAAAAGGGCGTCCACATAGGCCCGGGGGACGCCGCGCTGGCCGGGGGCGGAGTAAAAATCACAGTACCGGCATTTGGAAAAACAGTAAGGAATATGCAGATAAAGTCCGAGGGACATCAAATATCACAGCCTTTTTCATGAATCGTTCATTTCTATGCAGTATACTATATTTCGTAGACCGGGGCAAGGCCGAGGCCGATGCCCTGATTTTGAATGGAGGATTCCTTATGGATTACAACAACTATGACCGCGGCTATGCGGAGCCTTCGATGAGCGCATCGGACTATATGACCCGCACCTACCGCTGGATGGCCGGCGGCCTGCTCGTCACCTTCGCAATGGCCTATATCACGGCGACTACACCCCTTATCTATCTGGTCAATTCGCTTTACTTCCTGCTTACCATCGGTGAGCTGGCACTGGTGTTCATGCTCAGCGCCCGGGTGCAGAAGATGTCCATCGACGGTGCAAGAGCCGCGTTCTTCGGATACGCCATCCTGAACGGCATGGTCCTGAGCTACTACTTCCTGATGTTCTCGGTAGGCACGCTGGTCATGGCCTTCCTCGCCACGGCGGTCTACTTCGGCCTCATGGCTGTGTACGGCACCACCACCCATAAGGACCTCACCGGCTGGGGCCCCCGCCTCATGATGGCTCTGGTGGCCATGATCGTCACCAGCCTCGTGGGTGCGCTCTTCGGCTTTGGCTTCGGTGCCTCGGTGCTCTACTGCGGCATCGGTCTGGTGGTGTTCATGCTGCTCACCGCCTACGATACCCAGAAGCTCCGCCAGATCTACGCCTACTATGCAGGCGACGCTGAGCTGGCCGAAAAGGCTTCCATCTACGGCGCACTGACCCTGTATCTGGATTTCATCAACATCTTCCTCTACGTCGTCCGCCTGCTGGGCATGAACAGCCGCAGCCGCAACAACTAAATAGGACTTTGGGCCCCTGTCCGGAACGCCGGATGGGGGTCTTTTGCACTGTGATTGACTTGATGAAACGGAGATGCTATAATCAAATAAAAAGAAAGAAGGCCGGTAGAGCGTGGAATTGACGATTGAAAACCTGCGCACACTATCCTGCAGTGGGCAGATATTCCTGACAGCACACTCGCAGGCCCGGCTTTATGAACGCGGCATCCGTTTGGCTGATATTCGGCAGGCTATCCAGAGCGGAAAAATCATCGAATATCGCCCGGACGACTACCGGTGGCCATCCTGTCTGGTTCTTGGCGTCAATCTGGCGGGCCGCTGGCTCCATGTGGTGTGCGGCATCCATGAGGATGCGCTGTGGATATTGACCGCCTATTGGCCTGACCTGAACCACTGGAATGCCTCTTATACAGAACGAAAGAAGAAAGGGGAATAAGACATGACCTGCTTTTTCTGCAAGGGCGAAATGAAGCCTGATACTACCATTCATACCGTACAGCTCAAAAACTGTGTCGTTGTCATCAAAAATGTCCCCTGTATGAAGTGTGAGCAGTGCGGAGAAGTTGTTCTGTCAGCGGATACAATAGAAAAGATAGAGCATATTTTGCAGACTGTGGAAAAGGCGGTGGCGGAAATCACGGTGGTGAATTTCCCGGACTGCGCTGCGTAAAAAGAACAATGCAACAGGTAAGGCCCCGGTCATCCGGGGCCTTTTTGTGTCCTTTCGAATAAAGGATGAATAAACCCCGCTCTGCCGCTCCAAACTACCACCAAAGAAACGATTCCGTACACAAAATGGATTGGAGTAACGAACGATGGAGCAATTCAGAAAGTTTTTGCGGGACAAAGCCTTTGCGCTGGTGCTCACCGCCTGCCTGCTGGCGGCGGCAGCGGCCGGGGTGTGGGCTGTGCGCACGGTGCGCAATGAGCTCAAACAGAATCTGGACGCGGTGCGCAGCCCGTCCAGCACCGCCCCCGGCATCGACGAGGGCATCAACACATCGCCCGGCGTCGCCGGAGAGGAGGAAGCCGAATGGCAGCAGCAGAACGCACCCGCAGCAAACAGTGTGGCCAATGTGCCAAAAGCCGACAGCTCGTCCGGTGGGGCTGCGTCCTCTTCTGGTGCGCAGTCTGGCTCTGGTTCGGTGCGCGAACCCTCCGCGCTGCAAACCGAGTCCTTGCCTGCCAGCAGTTCGGCTGCGCCTGCCTCCACGCAGCCTGTCTCGGGGCGCATCTTAAACAGCTACAGCGGCGATGAGCTGGTCTACAGCAAGACGCTGGGCGACTGGCGCACCCACAACGGTGTGGACTACGCCGCCGACAAGGGCGCGGAAGTGACCGCCCCGGCGGCAGGCAAGGTGGTGGAGACCGGCACGGACGACAAGTGGGGGCCTGTGGTCGCCATTGAAGACGCTTCCGGCAGGGTCTGGCGGGTCTGCGGCACGACGGACGCCAGGGTGAAGAAGGGCGACACCGTCTCGGCCGGGCAGGCCATCGGCAAGGTGGGCAGCGTGAGCTGCGAGTGTGCCGAGGAGAGCCACATCCACTTGGAGGTCATGGAGGGCGAAAAGTATCTCGACCCCATCAAGGCCATGAAATAAGCAAAATTTTCCGGGCAGGTGCAGCAGAACGCTGTACCTGCTTTTTTCACATTGCTTTTGGCGGTCGATTCTGGTATGATAAACTAGAATAAGTATGAAGACAGAAGAAAAAGCGGAGGAAACGAAACATGAAGGTCTTAGTGGTAGGCGGCGGCGCTGCCGGCCTGATGGCGGCGGGCGCGGCCCTGCGGCAGGGGCATGAGGTGACGGTGCTGGAACATATGGAAAAACCGGCTCAGAAAATTCTTGTCACCGGCAAGGGCCGCTGCAATGTGACCAACGACTGCACCGCAGAGGAATTTCTGCACCATGTGCGGACGAACCCCCGCTTTCTGTTCTCGTCGCTGGGGGCTTTCCCGCCGGCCAGGACGATGGAGCTGTTCGAGTCTCTCGGTGTGGAGCTGAAGGTGGAGCGCGGACGCCGGGTGTTCCCGGTGTCAGACAAGGCCGAAGAGATCCGGCAGGCTCTTCTGCGGTACGCAGACGGAGCGGACATCGTCCACGACGGGGCAAAAAAGCTGCTGCTGGAGCCGCTGGCCCAGCCGGAAGAAGCGCCTGCTGCGCCGGAAGATCCGCGCCGCCCGAAAAAGAAAAAGCCCGGCCCGGCCTATCGCTGCGTGGGAGTGCGGGGAACTTCGGGCCGGGAGTACAAGGCGGACGCCGTGCTGGTGGCAACGGGCGGCCTGAGCTACCCCACCACCGGCTCCACCGGCGACGGCTACAAGCTGGCCCGGCAGGCGGGCCACACCCTCGTGGAGCCTGTCCCCAGCCTCGTCAGCCTCGTGAGCCATGACGCCGACTGCAAGAAGATGATGGGCCTCGCCCTCAAGAACGTGACCCTCACCCTCCACGAGGACGGCAAAGCCATCTTCGAGGAGCAGGGCGAGATGCTGTTCACCCACTTCGGCATCAGCGGGCCGCTGACCCTCAGCGCGTCGAGCCATCTGGGTGACATGAAAAAGCACAGGTACGAAGCTTTTATTGATTTGAAGCCTGCCCTCAGCGAGGAACAGCTTTATGACCGCATCACCCGGGACTTTGCCCTTCTGGCGAACCACGCGGCGCAGGGCGCACTGGTGAAGCTGCTGCCGTCCAGTATGCAGCCGGTCATGGTGGCCCGCTGGGGCATCGACCCGGCCACCAGGGCAAACCAGATCACCCGGGAGCAGAAGCGGGAACTGGTACAGCTGATGAAGCACTGGCGGGTGTCCATCGACGCCCGGGGCGACCTGGCCCACGCGGTCATCACGTCGGGCGGCGTGTCGGTGCGGGAGGTTGACCCCAAGACCATGCAGAGCAAAAAGGCCCTCGGCCTCTACTTTGCAGGCGAGGTGCTGGATGTGGACGCCTATACCGGCGGCTACAATCTGCAGATCGCATTCTGCACGGCACAGAGTTTTGCGAATCATCTGGAATGACCGCTATAGAAGGAGATATAAAAATGATTTCTGTTGCGATCGACGGGCCTGCGGGCGCAGGCAAATCTACGCTGGCGCGGCGTCTGGCTGCGGACTTCGGCTACATTTATGTGGACACCGGTGCGATGTTCCGCACCATCGGCCTTTACGCCCTCCGCGCGGGCAAGGACCCGAAGGACAACGAGGCGGTCAATGCCCTGCTGCCCAATATCACCCTCGAGTTTGCTTTTATCGAGGGCGAACAGCATATCTATCTGAACGGCGAGGACGTCAGCACGGCCATCCGCACCGAAGAGGTGGGGATGGCGGCTTCTGCCGTGGGTGCAAATCCGGCGGTGCGCGCCTTCCTGCTGGAGATGCAGCGGGACATGGCCAGGACGCAGAACATCCTGATGGATGGCCGCGACATCGGCACCGTGGTGCTGCCCAATGCGACTGTGAAGATCTTCCTCACCGCCAGCCCGGAGGCCCGCGCCACCCGCCGCTGGAAGGAGTACCAGCAGAAGGGCATCGACACCCCCTACGAAGATGTGCTGGCCGACGTCAAGCAGCGCGACTATCAGGACACCCACCGCGCCGCAGCTCCTCTCAAGCAGGCAGACGACGCCGTGCTGCTGGACACTTCGGAGCTGAACTTCGAGCAGAGCTTTGAGGCTATGAAGAAAATGATCACGGAGAAGGTCGGATGATACTATATTATATTCTGGTCCCGCTGGCATGGCTGGTGTTCCACATCGGCTTCCGCGTCCGGTGTGAGGGCAGGGAGAACCTGAAAAAAATCGGCACGAAGGGCTGCATCATTGCCCCCAACCATATCTCAGCCATCGACCCGGTGTTCGTCGTCATCGCCCGGTTCTGGGGCCAGCGGATGACAGTGTTTGCCAAG
>ENA-OWON01000590-OWON01000590.1-gut-metagenome-genome-assembly--contig:-NODE-590-length-12158-cov-6.505918_pt1 | contig 12158 bp, 11 predicted proteins | sample MGYA00248257_ERZ651798 | MGnify/ENA primary metagenome ERZ651798 (study PRJEB26908, sample SAMEA4031708) | gut metagenome | biome: gut; feature: normal infant; material: stool | place: China | collected 2015... | reverse complement strand
ATGCAGATATCGGAATGCTTGAATTATGTGGAACAGGTGTTGCAATGGGGAATGCGATTGATGAGGTAAAAGAGAGAACTGATATTGTAATTGGTTCAAATGATGAAGATGGTATTGCAGATTTTATTGAAAATGAAATATTATAGCTATGTATATGGAGAGGAAATATGGTGGAAGTAAAATTTTATGATACAGTTAATGATGAACTATTGAAATTTGCAGTAATTATCTCACAGAGTAACGGCAAGTGGGTATTTTGCAAACATAAAGAAAGAGATACATATGAAGTGCCGGGAGGGCATAGAGAAGCTGGGGAGGATATTTTTGAAACAGCTAAAAGGGAGTTGCAGGAAGAGACTGGGGCTATCAAATTTGAGATAAAACCAATATGCGTATATTCGGTGACAGGTAAGACTAGAGTAAATGATACCGGTGAAGAAACATTTGGATTGCTTTGCTTTGCAGAGATAACAGAGTTTGCGAAAGAATTACATAGCGAAATGGAGAAGGTTGTTCTTATGGATAAGTTGCCTGAGAATTGGACATACCCTTTGATACAGCCGAAATTGATAGAAAAGTATTTACAGATGAAAAATTTTGTTGATGATACATTATAAGAAGAGAGGAGATTGAGATTTGGTAAATATAGGAGAAATGATGAATAAAGCGATTATGGATGGCATGTTGCAAGCAATTATTATATTTATGCCATATATTATACCGTTTTTGACAACAGCTCTTGTTGTGTGGGTAATTAAGAAAATTATTGAAAAATTCACATATGATTTTTCAACCATATCAGGAGACTCTAGAAGAATAGCAAGGAAAAAAGCACGAAAGATGGGCAACGTAGTAGATATGATTTCTTCTTTCAAAGATATAACTGAAAGTATAAAAAAATAGAGGGACATAGAGATATCTATTAACAGATATGTGAATTTTAGAGGAATAAAAAATGAGAACTGATATCATAGAATATTTACAGAAAGAAGTATATCACAGGTGCAAGCAACCAACTAACAAATTTGGAATGGGGTGCTATTATCACATTGAAGCAGTGGCGAAAAATGCAGAGATACTGGCAGAAAAATATGGTGCTGACAAAGAAACTGTGATTATAGCAGCATGGTTACATGATATTAAAGCCAATACACTTTTACAAAAAGATTTTAAACAAAAAGATTTTAAAATTAAAATTTTATGAAGCATAAATATAGTGTAATATCGAGAAAAATCAAGTTGGTACATAGTAAGGAGAAACATATGGTGGATAAAATCTATAATTTTGAAAAACTTACGCCTAATAAAGAAGCGGATATATCAGTATATGAAGAGGCAATTGATTTTGTGTTTGATAATGCTGATGTTACAAATATTGCTATTTCAGGATCTTATGGCGCCGGCAAAAGCAGTGTTATAGAATCATATGAGAAAAAACATAAAGATATAAATTTTCTACACATTTCTTTGGCACATTTTGAGCCTACAGAATGTAATGAATTAGAGCATAGTGTGAAAGAAACTACTCTTGAGGGAAAAATATTAAATCAGTTAATACACCAAATTCCAGTAGATAGAATACCGCAGACAAATTTTAGAGTAAAAAAGGATGTAGGCAAAAAGAGTATAATTATTATTACCATAGTGTTATTCGTATTACTTGGTAGTATAACATTTATATCATTATCAAGTAAAATTCAAAGCTGGGTGGATAAATTAAATGAGGGAAGATTGAAATATTTATTAAATATCATGACGAATAATTATGTTGTACTTTTAGCCGCTGTCATGTGTGTTGTTAGCATATTTATTTGCATATATAATGTTGTTAAAATACAAAAAAATAAGAATTTATTTCATAAAGTAACAGTGCAAGGTAATACTATTGAAATATTTGAAAATAAAGATGAGTCATACTTTGATAAATATCTGAATGAAGTACTTTATCTTTTTGAACAAGCAGAAGCAGATGTAATTGTATATGAGGATATGGATAGATTTAATTCTAATGTTATTTTTGAACGATTAAGAGAAGTAAACAATTTAGTTAATGTACATAAATATAATAAGTTTAAAAACAAAAAACAATACAAACTGATTAATAAGTTCTTTCGCATAAAGGAAGAACAATACAAGCCATTACGCTTCTTTTATTTGTTAAGAGATGATGTTTTTAGTACAAAAGACAGAACAAAATTTTTTGATTATATTATTCCTATCGTCCCAATATTGGACGGAACGAATTCATACGACCAATTTATAAGACATTTAAAGCAAGGAAATATATATGAAAAATTCGATAGTACATTTTTACAAAGACTTGCATTATATATAGATGATATGAGAGTTTTGAAGAATGTGTATAACGAATTCATTGTTTATATGAATCGTTTAAATAATACAGATCTTAATTGGAATAAAATGCTGGCTGTAATTGTGTATAAGAATATATTTCCTAGAGATTTTTGCAATCTTCAACTTGGCAGAGGGTATGTACATGAATTGTTTCAACAAAAAGATAATATAAGTAAAATAACAATAGCACAATTGGAAGAAAAAAAGGAATTAGTTCAGAAGAAAATCGTATATATAGAGGAAGAAATATTAAATGATGAACAAGAGTTAAATGATGCATATGACGCAAAATTTGATAGATTGCCTACTGATTGTTATGGTCGGTTAACATATGAAAGTCAAAATGAAAAGAAAAATCTGGAGAAAGAAAAGGCAGAAAGATTGAAAGTGGTTGACAGCAGAAAAAATGATATGCTTACAGAAGTGCAGCATATAGAACAAGAAATATCTGCCACAAAAACAAAATTATTAAATGAATTAATTACAAGAAATAATTATGAATCAGTTTTCATGATAAAAAGTGTAAATCCTATAGGAGAAGAAAAAGAATATAATGAAATCAAGAGAAGTGATTATTTTGAACTGCTAAAATTTCTTATAAGTAATGGATATATTGATGAAACATACAATGATTATATGACATATTTCTATGAGGACAGTTTATCTGCTCATGACAAAATGTTTTTGAGGCGAATAACTGACAAAAAAGGATCTGATTATGAATATTCTATTAAAGATGTTGAAAAAGTGCTATCATCTCCAGTTTTAAGAGTTGTTGATTTTTACGAGGAGGAAACTTTAAATTTTGATATTCTGAAAGGACTTCTTGCTAGTCAGAATACTCCTAAATATCAGAAATATTTATCTGCATTAATAAAACAGATGAAAGAGAATAAGGATACAAAGTTCATATCAAAATTTTACGATAGTGCACAGTTTGATAGAAGATTTATAATTAAATTGAATGCTCAGTGGACAGATTTCTTTAGTTATGTTGTTGAAAATAAAGCACTGCCATCGGAGCAGATAAGAAAATTCTCATTGGATTCAATTTGCTTATTAGATGAATATAAAATACAGGATATAAATATAGACGGTTGCCTTACCGCTTATATATCAAATCAGAGTGATTATTTAAATACTGAAAATTTTGATGTCGAAAAAATAATTTCTCAATTATGTGTTCTTAATGTAAAGCTAAAGAAAATTGAAAGAAATACCGCTAATAAAAAGTTACTTGTAGGGGTGTATGAAAATAGTTTATATGAACTAACATTTGAAAACATTCAATTGATGATAAAGTCAATGTATGGAGAATGTAATTCATATAATATAGAACATAGAAATTATACTGTTATTCAGAAGAATATAGACTCTCCATTAGTCAGGTATGTTGAAATAAATATAAATAGATATGCAAATGAGTATTTGGAAAATTGTAATGGATTAATTGAAGATTCAGAGGATGCTGCTATTAAGTTTATTAATAGTGAAAAACTTTTAGATGATATGCAGGAAAAGTATATACATGTATTAGAAACAGTTATATCTGATATATCAGCGATACAGAATAAAAAATTATGGAGAGAAATGCTTGTTAAAAGAATAATAAAAAAGTCTGTTTCTAATATAATATATTATTATACAGAATATTGTTCTGATAGCCAGCTGATTCAATTTATTAATGAGTGTGATTCTGGGATGGATTATTCTAATGTTGAAGAAAAGTTTGGCATAGATATTGCTGAACAGTTTTTCGATTTTATAGCTGTAAATAATGGAATAAACACAAATATGTATAAAGAAATTCTATGTAATATGGGATATGGTTATGGGAATTATGATGCATATGATATTGCCGATGATAAAATGGAAGTCTTGATAAAGAATAATATCATAGAAATGAAAGAAGAAAGTTTGGAATATATCAGAAATCATTATAGTAAATATATTGAATTATATATAGATGAAAATGTGGAAGAATATTTAAACATTATTTCATCGAAGAATTTTAGCTATAATGAAGCTTTGTATGTGTTGGATAAAAAAGAAATAGACGATAATCAAAAAATAAAGCTTTTAAGTTTAACAGCAAAGTCGGTATCAATTATAGGCAAGAGATATTCTAGCACTGTTATTGATTATATTTTTAATAATAATTTTGATGAACATGATGAAAAGGAATTATTTCAAAACTTTTCAAGATATGACAAAGATATTCAATCGTTAATATATAAAGTGGCAGAATCTCGAATAGACAACATCATTGCTGATGAATATATAGTTCTTGATGATGAGTTGCTGTCTGCGATATTGTCAAATAGTAGGTGTAACATTGCTGATAAAATTCAGTTATGGGCTAAGGCAATTCCGAATTTAACAGAAGAAACATGCAAAAAACATTTTGATGAAATGGGATTTCCTGAGCTTAAAGCTATTTTTACAAAACGTAACAATTATACTAAAGCATATGAAAATAATAGCAATATAACAGACATTTTAGATGAGCTAAAGAAAAACACATGGATTTTTGATTATTACCTAAATAGTGATGGTGATGGCTATATTGTAGTTAAAAATCCGACTAAAGGAAGAAATCATTAATTGTATCATTTAATAGATAAAGAAGGAGTGAATTCATGGACATAAATCAACTAATCGGTGAAGCCACAGATTATGAAAAGAAGCTTGCACTTGAAGAAAAGAAACCTAAAAGCTGGTGCAAGAGCATAAGTGCATTTGCAAATTGCTATGGTGGCAAGCTGGTATTTGGTGTGGCAAATGATGATGAGTTGGTTGGACTTGCGGATGCTGAAGGTGATGCAGAGAAAATCAGTGAGATAATTAAAACACACCTTAATCCAATACCAGAGTTTAAGCTTTCATTTGAAAAAGATAATGACAAGACATTCGTTATCGTAGAAGTTATGAAAGGGCAGCAGACACCATACTATTATGAAGGCGATGGACAACTTATTGCGTTTATGCGTATTGGAAATGAAAGTGTTCCAGCAACACCTTCACAGTTAAGAGAGCTGGTACTTCGTGGAAGTGGTGAAAGTTATGATAGCCTGAAGTCAAGATATGATTTTAGCAATATGTCTTTCACAAAATTAAAATCAGTATATAAACAGAGAACAGGAAATACATTTGAAGATACAGATTATGAGTCTTTTGGTTTGATTGATGAGAAAGGAAATCTGACGAATGCAGGTGCACTTTTGGCAGATGAATCTCCGGTTCGTAATTCCAGATTATTTTGCACAAGATGGAATGGACTTACAAAGGCATCTGGTATAGTAGATGCACTTGATGATAAGGAATATACTGGAAGTCTTGTCACATTGTTACAGGCAGGAACGGATTTTGTCAGAAATAATTCTAAGAAAGCATGGCGTAAGGTAGGCGACGGCAGAATTGAAATGCCTGATTATCCGGATCGTGCAGTACTGGAAGGTGTAGTAAATGCATTGATTCATAGAAATTATATGGAGATAGGCAGTGAAGTCCATATAGATATGTTTGATGACAGAATTGAGATATATTCACCCGGTGGAATGGTAAGCGGAATATCTCTAGAAGGGAAAGATTTGTTGAAAATCCCATCAAAGCGAAGAAATCCGATATTAGCTGATATATTCAGCCGTTTGAAATACATGGAGCGTAGAGGCAGTGGATTTAAGAAGATATTGGCAGACTATGAGGGTCAGGTTGAATTTGATGAGACTAAGATGCCGGTTTTTGATGCAGATAATGATGATTTTACATTGACTTTATATAATTTGAATTATGGACATGATTATATGATAAATGTTAATGATACTCAAGGTGGCACTCAAGATGGCACTCAAGGTGGCACTCAAGGTGGCACTCAAGATAAATTACAGGGACAAATCTTTGATATGATAAAAGAAAATCCACAAATTTCTACATCAGAAATAGCAACAAAATTAGGTGTTGGTGTAAGAACTGTGAAGAGGCGAATTAAGCAAATGCCTAATATATCATATGTAGGAAGTGGCTACAGCGGTCATTGGGAAATTAAAGGGGAGTAAGCAGGTATTCTAGCATCACATATTTTATGGCCAAGAATCCAATATGATAATAGTTCAGATAAGTTATCACAAAATCAAAAAAGGAGAAAAATAAGATATGAAGAGACAATTGTCACAATTGCAGAGACTACTTGCGGCGGGAATATATATTTTTATAATTGTTATGATATATGGCTTGCTAAATGGGGGAATAGCGGATATATTGAATCAGTCGGAGGCTGCATCAGTTTGGTTTTTCTCTGGAATTTTATTGATTATAATGGGAATGTATGTAACTGAACCATATTTTTCATCGCCAACAGACACATTATCTAATAGTATTTCTTTGATATTGGTTTTACTAGCTATAACAAATCAGCAGGAATTGAAGGGTTACGTTGAATTACTTGTTTATGCAGTTTGTATGTTTATATTGAGTATTTTTCATATGATTGTTAAAAATTATAATGAAAAGGCAAAAAGAATTAGTTTTTGGTGTTTAAAGCATTTAGGAAGTTCTAAAACGATGTTTTCTGTGGTGTATCTTGTCTCAGCATTTTCGTTTTTTAGAGATAATATACCTATGTTATTCGCAGCAATTGCTTTATGGATATGTATGGTACCAATTGGACTTGTAGAAAGCATTATTGCCAAATTTAGTCAGTTGATGGGAATCATAAAAGAAAAGGATATTGATTCGTGTATTGGAGTAGCTATAAAAAATTCAGAGTCAAACTTATATACAATTTCGGTGCCTAAAACAGATAAAAAAGAAAAACTTGTATCTTTAAGTAGAAACTCTGTGTATGCTGTAAAGGTAGACTCTGATTCTTATAGTCTGGGGATAGAAACACAAAGAAAGAACCTTATTGATTCAATTTGGATTAGCATAATGTTATTGGATGATGCAGAACTGGAAATAACACTAAATGATTTGGAAGATATAGGAATTAACATTAATTATACGGAAAATTTAGGAGCTGCACATGTTTTGGATGAGGGAAAAATAAAACAATCAATTCTTGAACAGTTGAAATCATCAACTATTTTTAAGGAACGCGATGATTTTATAGGATTTGTTCTTCCTGAATCGAATGTTAGTACTATCAGGTTTAATACATGCAAAATAGATGAAACGCGATTAACAGAAGGAACAATAGTTAAAACACATATTGCAGGAAGTGAAGTCCTTTACCAAGTAATCAATGGAATTACAAAGATAGTTAGTAACAGTGCGGATAGCGAGTATGGATATATGTGTGCAGTAGCAAGAAAATTGGGGCATTATGATGCAGAACATCATGAGATAAAACATGTTAATTGGACACCGAAAGTTTATGAGCCTGTATACCTTTGCAAAGTAAATCGAGATATTGATTTGCAAGAAATAGCAAAAACTTCTATTGGTCGGTTACCTGGATCTGATATGAGTATACCGATAAAGAATATTAATGCTCTTGTAACTCATAATACAGCAGTATTAGGAATATTGGGAGTTGGGAAATCTTGTTTAACGTTCGAGTTGATTAAAAAAATTGTTGCTGCTGGAATAAAAGTTATATGTTTAGATATTACAAATCAATATGCAAGTGATAATGGTTTGTACAAATATATTCCTGAAGCACAAATAGTAAGTGATTTGCTGAAGGAGAAAATAGATGAACTTGAGTCACAATCAATGCGTACAGGTACAAGTGATTCAAAATCTTCGTGGGGAAATGTTGAGAATTTTAAAAAGCTGATGGAATCGGCAGTGTCTGGATTTATGGATGCTAACAACAAATCTGTGATGGTACTTAATCCTGAAAAATATATTGTTAGACAAGCTGCAACTGATTTTAGAATTACAGAGCTGAAGGATGTATCTTTGGTTGAAAAGGTTCAAATTATTTCTGAAATAGTTCTTAAAAAGTGTATGGATTTGGGACAAATAGATAGGGCGAGATGTTGTGTTGTTTATGAAGAAGCGCATTCATTGACTCCAGAGTTTAATTCAGTTGTAGTAAAAGATGATAATTCTCATGCGAATGGCACTGCAAAAGTTATTTTGCAAGGTAGAAAGTACGGACTTGGTTGCATTATAGTTACGCAGCGTACGGCAAATGTAACAAAGAGTATATTGAACCAATGCAATACAATTTTTGCATTAAGAGTATTTGATGATACAGGAAAATCTTTCTTGGAAAACTATATTGGTAGGGATTATTCGGATACTTTGCCGACATTGGAAGAAAGACACGCAATTGCTATTGGAAAAGGTATCGGGCTAAAACAACCAGTGATTTTACAGCTTAATGATATGAAGTATTTACAAACGAATGACGGAGAGGAAATAGTTGAGAAAAACGAATGTGTGGATGTAGAAACAGAAGAAATTACCCCCAATCTATAGGATTTTTAATATTACAAAAAATTAAAGTCTCGTTAAAAGAGTGATATTGCTTTCAATGAGATTTAAGATTTGGAGAGAATACATAATATGGCAAAAATGCGATAAAATCGGAATTTATGGCTGATTCGTATGAGTACAATTTCAAATCGGTCTTATTTTTGACACTGTTTGTTGAGACTAACATGAGACTGAGGAGGTTCAAAATCATGGACATAAGTAAAAAAGATTGGAAGCTATTTCGAGAAAGATTATCAGGCTGGCAGGAAAATTATATGGAAGGTCTTGTTAAAGAGTATGCAAATTTTCTGAATGATGATAAAAAGCCTGCATCAGAGAAATTCTGGGAACTTGAAAAACGGATAAAAGAAGATAAACGTCATCCGGGAGTTGTCATGGAACTGAAAAAATCAGAGGTAATATGGGATATCGTTCGTCTCATTAGACTGAAAGTAACTACATATGATGATTTATCAGACTTTAGTGATGAATTACAGAATGAAGTAAAAAGAATACTTGAGATGAGCAGGTGATACATATGGAGATTGGTGCAACAAAAGCAGTTCAAGATAGACTAAAAACAACAAAAATTGAAGAAAGCAAAGGTGTTTTACTTGTGTTATGCTGGGACACACATTTGACGAAAATAAAAGGAAGAAATGTCTTGTTTATTGTGAATGCCAGTAATCGTTATACAATAGCAATGACAGATATTGAACCAAGAAACTGGAATTACTATACAATGTATATCCGCAGTGTGATTCATGGCGTGATGCAGGAAATGGGATACTCCGAGGATCAGATAGGTCAGTATTTTAAAATGTCAGACGATACAACTGTAACAAAAACTCATGGTAGGAAATCGGTTGGTGGCATTAACAGAATGGTAATGGATGCACAGTATTTTGGTAAGAAGCTGGAGAAAGAAGCAAAGTATCAATGGGAATTTAGTGAGTATCTGAACAGAGATATCTGCCAGCCAGAGGGATTTGATGCGTATGGATATCCGAGTGAACTTTTTAAATTAGACATGGAACGACTAGGGATTGCTGCTAAGAGAAAGCCAGCAAAGGTAATTGATTTCGCTCAGTACATAGAAAACAATCGTGGTACTAACGATTAGTACCACAAAATTTTTCCTTGCAGAAATATCGCTTGGAGATTATAATTTCCATAGGTGGACTTGCAAACCGACAGAAATTTATTCTGTGAATAGTAAACAAACCTGCAAGCCACCGGAACTACATACAATAATGACAATATAGCAATGGTACTGGATTGGTACTAAAAATATGTGAAACGAAGAATAACGTGTGGAAAAGGTGTAGAATAACAATACAAAATAGTATAGATAATCATATTGAAATAACCTAAATCAAACCAGACTCTGCGAGTTTGAATAACGGATTAGAATGCCGAAAGCTTGTATTTATGCGGGCTTCCGGCATTTGTTTTATCAAATGGCTCTGGTTGTGGAGAGAGTAATGGAGTTATCAGTTTTGAAAAGGTAAATAAAAAAGGAAGAAGGTACAAGATATGTTGCCAACAAGAGAAGAAGCACTGAAGTTAATTCGTGATGGGTTATTATTTAATCCGGGACCTTGGGGAAAACATTGTTTAACAGCAGCACACTGTGCAGAAAAAATAGCAAGTGCATGTGGTGATATGGATGTTGAGAAAGCATATATATTAGGTTTACTACATGATATAGGAAGAAAATTTGGTGTAAGACATCTTGGACATGTTTATGATGGATACGTATATATGAAATCATTGGGATATGATGAAGTAGCAAAGATATGTTTAACCCATTCTTTTAATAATCATACGATAGATGAATACATCGGAAAATTTGATGTTACAGATGAAGAATTGACAATTATAAAAACTGAATTAGCAAAGACCATATATGATGAATATGACCGATTAATTCAATTGTGCGATTGTTTGGCAGGAGCAGAAGGAGTTCTTGATATAGAAAATAGGATGAATGACGTAAAGAAAAGGTATGGCTTTTATCCGCAGGACAAGTGGAATTCCAATATGAATTTGAAGCAATATTTTGAGGGGAAAATGAATAAAGACATTTACCTTATATGTGAGAAAGATACATTTGCACCAGGAGATTTATGATATTATAAATATATTTTTACTACAAGTTTTATGAACAGGTTGGAGGTGGTTAAGTGGATATTTTATTTAAAAATGATGATTTTGTATTTTCATACAGAGTTGGCGGTATATTGAAACATAATGGTAAAATCTTGTTACAGCGTCCGAAGAATGATGATTATGCCATTATTGGCGGACATGTTGCGGCTATGGAGACAAGTATGGAAACTCTTAAACGGGAATTTGAAGAAGAGCTTCATGCTAAGATAGAGGTAGATAATCTGTTAGCAATCGGAGAAATTTATTTTCCATGGGGAAAAAGACCCTGTCATCAGATATGCTTATATTATAATGTACATCTGATGGATGATAATATTCCATTAGATGGAGTGTTTCATGGATATGATGAGCTGGATAATGAAAGAATTGATTTGGATTTCTGTTGGGTTTCACTGGAAGATTTAAAGAAGGGTACTAAGGTATATCCTTTAGAGTTGATACCATATATCCTTGAGCCAGGGAAAGAAATTGTACATTTTGTTTCAAAACAGATTTGAGGAGATAGTCAATGATAGAAAATATTAAGGTAGAATTTGGCAGAACATCAGATATTGATTCATGGATGCGATTAGTGAGAAAAGTAAGTTGGAATTTTCCAGGATTAGAGACAGAGCAGAGTATAGATGAACACAAAATAATAGTACTGAAATTCATGAATGACAAACGTGCTTTGTGCGTGAAGAACGAACAAGAGATTGTTGGCGTACTTTTATATTCAAGGAAGTATAATATGATATGTTGTTTGGCTGTTGATCCAGCTTATCGAAAAAGGGGAATTGCTTTGCTTCTTTTAAGAGAAGCAATTGATAAGCTTGACAGAGATAAAGATATAACTGTGTCTACATTTAGAGAAAATGATGTTAAAGGAATTGCACCTAGAAAATTATATAAGAAATTTGGATTTGAAGAGGGCGAGCTGATTGAAGAATTTGGATATCCTAATCAAAGGTTTGTGTTGCATGCAGACAAAAGTGTTGAAAATGTAATAATTGGTACAAAGAGTTGGGAGTCGCAAAGATAGACTTCGTATGGATAATCATGATTTGAAGCAAAAGCATCTACAGTTGCAGACCGATAATGAAGAACTGGAACAAAGGCATGAAGATTTACAATATACGAATAGTAAATTGAAGAATGTGAATGATCAGTTATCTGCTGACAATCACACTCTGGAGCAAAGAAATGATTCATTGCAATCTGATAATCAG
>ENA-OWON01000587-OWON01000587.1-gut-metagenome-genome-assembly--contig:-NODE-587-length-12200-cov-3.715912_pt1 | contig 12200 bp, 9 predicted proteins | sample MGYA00248257_ERZ651798 | MGnify/ENA primary metagenome ERZ651798 (study PRJEB26908, sample SAMEA4031708) | gut metagenome | biome: gut; feature: normal infant; material: stool | place: China | collected 2015 ... | reverse complement strand
GACGGGAAAGTAAGATGTGCTCTTTTGTCTGAGCCATAACACCGTCAGTAGCAGCTACTACGAGGATAGCACCATCCATCTGTGCAGCACCAGTGATCATGTTCTTTACATAGTCAGCATGGCCTGGGCAGTCAACGTGTGCGTAATGTCTCTTCTCTGTCTCGTACTCGATGTGAGCGGTAGAAATTGTGATACCACGCTCTCTCTCTTCCGGAGCCTTATCGATGTTCTCGAAATCTGTAGCTGTGTTACCAGCAACTCTTGCAGCTAATACTTTGGAGATAGCTGCTGTTAAAGTTGTTTTACCATGGTCAACGTGTCCAATGGTACCGATATTACAATGTGGTTTTGTTCTTTCAAACTTAGCTTTTGCCATTTTGAATATCCTCCTTAAAATGATGCCCCTTGCGGGCTATAGTTATTATATAAGAATAACTCGGCTAACTCTGATTATATAAAATAATCAGCGGTTTTTCAAGCTATTTCTTACCGGATTTCCCCTGTTTATGGGAAAATCCGGGATTTTTACAAACTGCATACGGAAAGCTTATTTGGACTTGTCAGCCAATACCTTCTCCTGTACACTCTTCGGTACCTGCTCGTACTTCTCGAAGAACATCGAGTAGTTACCACGACCCTGTGTCTTAGAACGCAGGTCTGTAGAATAACCGAACATCTCTGCAAGCGGTACATATGCCTTTACAAGCTTACCGCCGCCGATATCATCCATACCCTCGATACGTCCACGACGGGAGTTGATATCACCGATAACATCACCCATGTACTCCTCAGGCATTGTAACCTCAACCTTCATGATCGGCTCGAGTAATACCGGGTTTGCCTTGTGCATAGCTTCCTTGAATGCCATAGATCCGGCAATGTGGAATGCCATCTCGGAGGAATCGACCTCATGGTAAGATCCATCGTATACGTTCGCATGAACACCGAGTACCGGGAATCCACCAAGGATACCTGCCTGAGCAGCTTCCTCGATACCTTCGCCGATTGCCGGGATGTACTCCTTCGGAATCGCACCGCCGACTACGGTAGACTCAAACTTGAATGTCTCTTCACCGTTCGGATCCATCGGGTCAAACTTCACTTTACAGTGTCCGTACTGACCACGTCCACCGGACTGCTTTGCATATTTGTATTCAACATCAACCGGCTTTGTAAATGTCTCTTTGTAAGCAACCTGAGGTGCACCAACGTTCGCCTCAACCTTGAACTCACGAAGCAGACGGTCTACGATGATCTCCAGGTGGAGCTCACCCATACCAGCGATGATTGTCTGACCAGTTTCCTGATCTGTATGAGCACGGAATGTAGGATCCTCTTCTGCAAGTTTTGCAAGAGCCTCACCCATCTTACCCTGTCCAGCCTTGGTCTTCGGCTCGATTGCGAGCTCGATAACCGGCTCCGGGAACTCCATGGACTCTAAGATTACCGGATGCTGCTCATCACAGATGGTATCACCTGTCGTTGTGAACTTGAATCCAACGGCTGCAGCGATATCTCCGGAGTAAACTTTCTCCAGCTCCTGACGCTTGTTGGCATGCATCTGTAAGATACGTCCAACACGCTCTTTTTTGTCTTTTGTTGCGTTCAGTACATAAGAACCGGAGTTCATAGTACCGGAATATACACGGAAGAATGCAAGCTTTCCTACAAACGGGTCAGCCATGATCTTAAATGCAAGTGCAGAGAACGGCTCTTCATCGGAAGAGTGTCTTACTACCTCATTGCCATCTAAGTCAACACCATTGATAGGCGGGATGTCGGTCGGAGCCGGCATGTACTCGATGATTGCATCGATCAGCTTCTGCACTCCCTTGTTTCTGTAAGCAGATCCGCAGCATACAGGTACTGCAGTACACTCACAGGTAGCTTTTCTTAAGACCTTCTTCATCTCCTCAACGGATGGCTCTTCACCCTCGAGGTACATCATCATAAGGTCATCGTCCAGCTCGCAGATCTTCTCTACCAGCTCGCTGCGGTAAAGCTCTGCGTCATCCTTCATATCTCCAAGATCATCGGTAACGGTGATATCATCACCCTTATCGTCGTTGTAGATATATGCCTTCATCTCGAACAGGTCGATGATTCCCTTGAAATCATCTTCCTTGCCGATCGGCAGCTGAAGAACGATTGCGTTCTTACCTAATCTTGTACGGATCTGATCAACAGCGCCGTAGAAGTTCGCACCTAAGATATCCATCTTGTTGATGAATGCCATACGCGGTACATTGTAGGTATCAGCCTGACGCCATACATTCTCTGACTGAGGCTCAACACCACCCTTTGCACAGAAGACGCCGACAGCGCCGTCCAGTACACGAAGTGAACGCTCTACCTCAACCGTAAAGTCAACGTGTCCTGGGGTATCAATGATGTTGATACGATGCTCCAGAGCACCCGGCTTCGGCTTTGTGAACTCTTCCAGAGTCCAATGGCAGGTCGTAGCGGCTGATGTAATGGTGATACCTCTCTCCTGCTCCTGCTCCATCCAGTCCATGGTAGCAGTACCCTCGTGAGTATCACCAATCTTATAGTTAACACCGGTATAGTACAGAATACGCTCGGTCAATGTGGTCTTACCCGCATCGATATGAGCCATAATACCAATGTTTCTGGTTCTCTCTAATGGATATTCTCTTCCAGCCAAGGTATTTCCTCCCTAAATTAGAAACGGTAGTGAGCAAACGCTTTGTTTGCCTCTGCCATTTTGTGCATATCTTCTTTCTTCTTAACGGATGCACCTGTGTTGTTAGCTGCATCTAAGATCTCATTAGCAAGTCTCTCTTCCATGGTCTTCTCACCGCGGTTACGGGAGTATGTTGTCAGCCAGCGAAGTGCTAAAGCCTGACGACGGTCTGGTCTGACCTCGATCGGCACCTGATAAGTAGCACCACCGATACGTCTTGCCTTTACCTCAAGAACTGGCATAACATTGTTCATGGCCTCTTCAAATACCTCGAGAGCCGGCTTCTCAGCCTTCTCCTCTACTCTCTTGAAAGCTCCGTATACAATCTTCTGTGCTACACCCTTCTTACCGTCTAACATGATGTTATTGACAAGCTTGGTAACCACTTTGTTATTGTACATTGGATCTGCTAATACGTCTCTTTTCTGAGTATGTCCTTTACGTGGCACGGTTCTTCCCTCCTTAATCATAATTTACTATACAGAACTCTGTCTGCATTGCCCGGTCTCCAGTCTCTGGATCCGGAGGACTTCATTTCGATTAATTCAACGGTACTCACAATGTAGTGGCAGGTATCTGCCCCTTCGTGTTCGTGCGGAAATATATCTCTGTGTGAAACAATTCCAACACTTACCATGTGATACTATTGGTTCGCTGAATTACAGTAACTCTACGCTACTATTTTGCAGCCTTTGGTCTCTTAGCGCCGTACTTGGAACGAGCCTGCTTTCTGTTAGCGACACCGGCAGTATCAAGTGTACCACGGATAATGTGATATCTTGTACCTGGTAAATCCTTAACACGACCACCACGGATCAGAACAACGCTGTGCTCCTGTAAGTTATGTCCCTCACCCGGGATATAGCTTGTAACCTCGATTCCGTTGGAAAGACGTACTCTGGCGATCTTTCTAAGAGCTGAGTTAGGTTTCTTAGGAGTAGCTGTCTTAACAGCAGTACATACACCTCTCTTCTGCGGAGAAGAAGTATTGGTTGGCTTCTTCTGTAAAGAGTTGTAACCTCTCTGAAGTGCAGGTGCTGTAGACTTCTTAACAGATGTCTGACGTCCTTTTCTTACTAACTGGTTAAATGTTGGCATTATTTTCACCTCCTGTTTTATTTGTATGAGATCATAAATTGATCTCGGCGTACGTATGCACGCTAAATTATTATATTAACCCTATCTTTTTTTGTCAAGTTCTTTTCCAAAATTTCCTTGAATTTCGCGGAATACGCGGGTAAAAAAGAGTTCTGCATGCAAAAAGAAAAGATGGAAAACTCCCAACGGATATCTTCCATCTATTCTTCCACATTTTTACATGTTTATACCAAACGGTCAGCCATTTGCCCGTTTTCTCTGCTTCTCCTGTCTCTCACTGGTCAGAATCATATAGATTCCCAGCAGCATCACACCGATGCACAGAACATATTTCGGATTTAACGACTGTCCGGTCTTCGGCGTCTCATCCTTTACCTGCGAGTCATCCGCCGCCTGCGCATTATCAGCCGGCTGCTCCGTCTCCGCCGCTTCCGTCGTCTCTGCCGGCTGGCTTTCCGCCTGGCTTCCGCCTGCCGGTGTAATCACAAACCCGGAGGTTGCCTGCGCCGTTGAATCCGAGTGACGCTCATCCACTACGATGACATAATCACACGCATGCACAAAGGAAAATGACACATTGCCGTCTGCATCTGTATCGGACTGTCCCATATACTCCAGGATCTGATTATCTACATTATAATAGAACAAAGTGCCCAGCTTATTGGCGTTCGCTGCACCGACATTTACGGTCAGCTGCGCCGTCAGGCCAAACAGGTTGTCGTGCGCCAGATGCATCTGCGTTGACCAGCCGCTTCCGGTTACTGTGCTCTGCAGGTTCGCCGGCACATTGCTTGTTCCCAGTTCCACACCAAAATCCGTATCTGCTACAACGCTTGTGTCAATGCTGCTTCCGTCAATCGTCCATGAGATTCCATTTCCCATATCCAGAACCAGCGTCAACTGCTTATCTGCCGCCAGTGTCAGAATATCCTTCGGCACAACCGTGGTGCCGTTCATGGTAATATAGATCGTTGAACCTGGATCCGCCACCGTCATCTGCGTGTAAATCGCATCCCAGCCCTTCAGTTCCTCATTTCCGGTGATATATGCGGTTCCCTGCTCTGCAAATCTGGTCGTCGCAGGCACTTCCGCCGCTGTCGGCTGCACATCTCCCTGTGTCTCCGCCGTCGTCGCTGCCGCCGATCCGGTACCGCTGCTCTGTGCGCCTGCCGCTCCGGCACTGCCCTTTACCGCACCGTTGCCTCTTCCACTGCCGTTGCCGCTTCTGCTGCCTCTTCCAGATGATGTGCCGTTACTCTTTCCGCTGCTGCCGCTTCCGCTGCCCGTACTGCTGCTGTTATTACCACTGCTCGTGTTGCTGCTGTTATTGCTGCTATTGTTATTACTGCTGCTGTTATTGTTATTGTTGTTGTCGCCGCTGTTATTGTTGTTACCGCTGTTATTATTGTCGTTGTTATTGTTGTTATTGTCATCTGCCGGTTTTTCCGTGTCCTCGGTCGGCTTCTCCGTATCCTCCGTCGGCTTTTCTGTTTCCTCGGTCGGTTTCTCCGTGTCTTCCGTCGGCTTTTCCGTGTCCTCGGTCGGTTTCTCCGTATCCTCGGTGTCGTCCGGCTTATAATCCGTCACCACAATCGCACCGTACGTCTCCACCAGCTTCGGTGCAGCCGGAGCGCTTCCCGGCACTTCAATCGAGTGGATCTTGAAAGAAGTATTCTGCTCGCCAAACGTTTCTAAGGCTTTGCCAAGGCAGAGCGTCTGAATCTCACTGCCGTCAAACGCGCCGTCTTCCACGGTTGTCACGCTCTCCGGAAGTGTCACTTTTCCAAGCTTGCAGCCGTAAAATGCATTTTCACCGATCATCTTGGTGCCGTCATATACCTCGATGGTTCTCGCCCCCTGCGGGCAACGGTATAACGTAACCCCGTTCGCCGTGTAGAGCGCATTGTCGTATGACATAAAGTATGTATTTCCCTCTTTCACATCAATGGACTGCATGTTGACACATCCGTCAAATGCGTCCGACGCAATGGTTTTGGTTGCCTCGGGGATCACGATGCTCTCGAGGGACTCGCAATTTTTAAATGCTTCTTTTCCGATCTTACCGAAGCCACAATTTGAATTCAAAAGTAGGTTTCAATATTCTGAAAGACATTCATATTGATTTCACGGCCAAGTTTACCAACCAGCACATCACCAATCAGGCAGCTGCCGGTTACTTATGGAATCCGCTGACCGGTGTTTATCTCTTCCCTAGAGGAGAAGACTGGAGTGGCTATAAAGAGAACTTCGAGGTATATGATCCCGCAAGAGGCTGCTATGTCCAAAACTGGACAAATACACAACAACAGCAATTCGGTAATCCATATTGGATGTTGAACAGACAGACCCCTATCACCGACCGTAACCGCTATGAATTCGGCGGAAGCATCAAATGGAACATTACTCCGGATCTGAATATCCAAGGACGTATGCGTTACGAAAGAGGAGAAGAACACTGGGTACACAATGCTTACGCATCCAGCGTAGGAAACCTTTATCCGATGGGACGCATGAAAGACAACCGCTATTTCAGCGACCAACTTTATGGCGATGTTTTAGTAAGCTACAACCATACATTCAATGATTTTTCTCTATCCGCTACCGCAGGTTCCAGTTTTACAAAAACCAAAACCTCTCATGTAGACCTATGGGGCGAGGGTTCCCAGTTCTCACAGCCCGGTTCCGGAAACATTTTTTATCCGAACATCTTTACTCCGAACAACTATTATGGCAATATGTCCACCGTGGGCAAAGATGACAACTGGATGACCCAAAAACGGCTGAACTCAGTATTCGCCACCGCACAACTCGGTTACCGTGAAGGCATATTCCTTGATATATCAGCACGTAATGACTGGTCTTCGGCATTGGCTTTCACAGAAAGCTGTTCATTCTTTTATCCCTCTTTTGGAGGTAGTGTCCTGCTGAACAAATTTGTAGATATGGGTAAGAACATTGATTTGTTCAAATTCCGTGCAAGCTATTCTATCGTAGGTAATGACGTACCTGTATTCATGAGTAATCTGCTCTATTCTCTAGGTTCTCAAGGTGCCATCACTCCCCCCGACAAAGCTCCGTTCAGAACATTGAAGCCGGAAAAAACCCATTCTTTAGAAATTGGTTTTGACGGTACATTCTTACAGAACCGACTGAATATCAACCTGACTTATTATAAAACCAACACTAAAAATCAGTTCTTCTCCGTTGCGGCTCCTTACGAATCAGGCTTGAGAAACCGTTATGTAAACGCCGGTAATGTAGAAAACAAAGGCTTTGAATTCAATATCGGATGGTACGAGCAGTTCACTGACAACTTCAGCTGGAGTACCAACCTGAACTTCTCTTATAATGATAATAAAATCAAAGAATTGGTAGATGACCTTCCCAACGGACTGACATTGACCGATTTCGGAGGTGCAAAAGTTATATTGAAAGAAGGCGGTCACTACGGAGATCTGTATGTACGTCATCTGATGCGTGATGAAAACGGCAAACCCTTGCAAAACGAAAAAGGAGAGCCTATCGTAAGTGGTGATTCTATGGACGAACTGGAATACGCAGGCAATATGAATGCCAAAGTAAATATGGGATGGACAAACACATTCCGCTACAAAGACTTCTCACTATCGTTCCTGATTGATGCTAAATTCGGTGGAAAAGTGATTAGTATGACCGAAGCCGCCTTGGACGGATGGGGCGTATCGAAACGTTCAGGTGAAGCCCGTGATGCCGGCGGTATTACAGTGGACGGAGTAAAATTTGATGCCGACAAGTACTATCGTACCACCGGTAACAACAACTTCAACAGTCCATACGCTGTGGAAAACTATGTTTATGATGCTACCAATATTCGTCTTCGTGAAGTGACTTTCGGTTATACCTTCCGTAACTTGCTGGGTGCAGGCAAGAACCTGACAGCAGCCATCATCGGCCGCAACCTGTTTTTCTTCCATAAAGACGCCCCGATGGATCCGGATGTATCGGCAGGTACAGGTAATGGAATACAAGGTGTAGATATGTTTGCACTGCCTACCTCACGCAGCTTTGGTCTTAATTTAAAACTTAACTTCTAATGCTTGAAACTATGAAACGGAATAAGATATTAACATACGCCTTCTTAATGGCAATCCCCATGACTACAGGAAACATCTTTTCTTCCTGTACAGACGACTTCGAGAAATTGAATACCAGTAACATACAGGTAGATCCGGCAGACCTTCCTTTTGCCGCACAATGTACCGAACCGATGACCTACTGTTATCCTCCTCAGCAAAATATGTTCCAGTTTTGGACCAACCTGACTATTGACCTTTATGGAGGTTATTTTATGACTCCCAACGGTAACTTCACCAATGGTGATATGGGAGAGAACCGGGGACATAGCGGTGGTATGTACGAAAACTATTATCTCCATATTTTCAATAACACCCGCCGCATCATCGCACAATGTGACGCCAGTGGTGAAAGAGGCCTGTCAGGCGTGATGCGTATCGTACAGGCTTACGGAACATTGATGACCACAGATGCCTACGGACCGATACCTTACAGCTCCATCCTATCGGGAGAAAACGAAGTGTATTTCGAGTTCGACAGCCAGAAAGACCTGTATAAAGCCATGCTTGAAGATCTGAGTACAGCCATTACTGACATCAGTGCCATGGGAGCAGATGAAATAGCCAAATTGAAATCCTTTGACTGTTGGTGCAACGGCGACAAAGACCTATGGGTAAAAATAGCCAATACGATGAAACTACGCATGGCGTTACGCCTGTCCAAACGGGAAACCGAAGCCGGCAACGCCGGAATGAACCTTAAGGCAATCGCTACCGAGGCTGCCCAAAACACTTTGGCAACAGTCAACAAGGATATTCTGATCGATAAAAGTCTTGAGAATGAAATGTGGCTGATGTTCAATTGGGGTGATTGTGGATTCAATGCCAATCTGGTAACTATTATGAGTGGAACCAAAGATCCGCGCCAACCGTTATATATGACCCTGAATACCGGAGATATCAAAAACGAAGCCGGTACTACCACAGTAGCTGCCAATAGTCAATACCTGGGTATCCGTTTTGCCAGTGGCCTGCCTGCCAAACCAAACAGTTGGGGTAACTTCTCCGGTTGGATTCAAGGAAACAACGGTTCCTCTTATTCCATGCCACTGCCCATCATGAAAGCAGCGGAAGCCTATTTCCTACTGGCTGAAGCAAAATTAAGATGGGATATTGGCAGTGAAAGTGTAAAGAACCTATATGAAAATGGAATCCGTGTTTCCATGACTAATGAATTAGCTTATCGGGGGGCTTATGCCGGAATCAAAGAATATCCGGAAGGAGCAGTAGATGCCTACATCAACGGAACAAGCACCCAAATAGACTATACAGATCCCATCAAAGCCGAATTAAGCACTCCGGCTGTAAATAAATTAAGTGTAAAATGGGATGAGAGCGCAAGCAACGAAGAAAAGCTGGAAAGAATCATCACCCAAAAATGGCTCGCCCTATTCCCTCTATCCACCGAAGGCTGGGCAGAACAACGCCGCACCGGCTATCCACGCTTCTTCCCTGCATTCGTCAATGAAAGTAATGGAGCCGTAAACACAGAAGAAGGTGTGCGCCGCGTAATTTATAGCAGCCAGGCTTATGATGCCAACGCTAAGGGAGTAGAAGGCGGGATCAAGCTTCTGGACGAAGAAAATTCCAGCAAATTCGGTATTTCCGGCGACAAAGGCGGTACACATCTTTGGTGGGATAATGCTGATAAAGGAAACTTTTAAAGGCAATATTTTAAGGTAAAGACTGTGATTTTTGTTTCAATAGGTATTCCATATTAAAGTTTCGGATAGGGCAGACCGTGAGGTTTGCCCTATTTTATGACTACCTCCGAAAAGCCGATACAATAACCTCCCGCACCCGAATTGTTATCATTACTAAATGAAATTAAAGACTTTTTCATCTCTTGTTGCTTGGCAAATAAAAGAAAAGCCGTAAGTTTGCCTTCCAAAAAAGAATAAAACACAGGATGCAATTATCACCCAAGGAATTTGAATACCAATTTCGCTGTCTTTACCGTCCGCTGAATATGTATGCCCTGCGCTATACTGAAAATCTGGATGACGCAGAAGACATCGTCCAACAAGCCTTCTCTGATGTATGGGAGAAGCTTGTCGGAGGCACATCTATTCAAAACCTGAAAGCTTATATGTACCAAACTGTACGTAACCGCTCACTCACACTGATAACCAACCGACAAACACACTGTGAAACAACCGAACTGACAGACTTGGAAGATTTAACAGAAGAAGAACGCATCATCCGGTCAGAACGTGACGCGCGTTTATGGACAGCCATCGACCACCTTCCTACCGAACGGAAAAAGATCTTTCTGCTTTCCAAACGTGACGGCCTTACTTATCAGGAAATTGCCACCGAACTGGGTATTTCTATAAAAACTGTCGAACATCAAATCAGTAAGGCACTGAAAACATTACGAGAAACAGCCATTAAAATATATACTTTTTTCTTCGGATAAAAAAATCGGCAAGCGAATAGGGGGATTTTGTCTTTTCCCTGTCTTAACAATAAAAAGAAAGAAGATCGCATGGAGAAAGAAGAGAAAGATATTCGTTTTGTAGCCCGGTTCTATCGGGAAAACAGGCTGGACACAACACAAGCCTGGCAAAAACTAGGTATCGGCAAACAAAGAAATAACTCTATCTTATTATATAGACTGATAACTATCGCTGCTGTCACTTTCCTGATAGCCGGATTCAGTTGGTGGTGGATATACGACAGGCAAGACTGGATTGTCATTGCCTCATCCGCACACGCTGTCAAAGAAGTCACGCTTCCGGACAACAGCCATATTACGCTGGCAGAGAATTCGGCCTTACAGTATGACCGCTTGGCATACGGTAAAAAAAACAGGAACGTCACTTTAAATGGAAAAGCATATTTTTCAGTCACACATCAAGAACAATGTCCTTTCAGGGTACAGACCGAACTGGCAAACATACAAGTACTGGGTACACAATTCCAAGTAACGGCAAATGCAAATCAGACTTCGGCAACCGTAGAGTCTGGAAAAGTCCGTTTTTATAACAAAGAACAAAAAGAGGCTATTCTGACAAAAGTCATGTATACCTTCATTAACCAAAAAGGACAAATGCAAATAAACAAACAAAGTGACCCCAACACTTTTGCATGGAAGACCCACGTGTTTGTTTATAATGAAGCCCCCTTGAAAAAGGTAGTAAAAGAATTAGAAGAAGTCTATAAGGTCCATATCGGCGGAATTCCACAAAAAGAGTACTATCTGACCACGACCTTTGACAATACTCCGATAGAAGACATAATTGAAATCATAAACCAAACACTAGATACGAAACTAGACATAACCCAATGATGCAATTCCATTCTAAATTTTCTTTTCTTCTGCTCCTTTGCCTCATGCACATTTGTATTGAGGCAAAAGGAACAGAACATGATGAGCCCCTCGTAACATTAGATATGAAACAAACCCCCATCCGTAAAGTTTTGGCAGAAATCACCCGGCAGACAGGTGTAACCTTTTCGTATGAGTCCTCCTTAACAAAACATCTGTTACCGATAGATATAACAATAACCGCCCAGCCGTTATCCCACTGTTTGCGCATTCTGTTTCAAAAACTGCCCGTAGAATATATACAATCAGGCAAATACATCATCCTCAAGAAAAAACAGAAAAACATTGTAATCAGCGGCTTCATACGAGACAAATCCTCCTCAGAGTCCCTTATAGGCGCCTCCATCTATGATGCCAAAAGCCATCAAGGAACAACCAGCAACGCCGACGGCTTTTTCAGTCTGACTCTGGAAGCCGGAAACGATGTATACCTGAACATCTCCTATGTAGGTTATGACAGTTTCCACCGTTCATTCACACAATTGGAACAAGACACGCTGCTTCCGGTTCTGCTGAACAGCCACCAGCAATTAGCCGAAGTGGTAGTGACCGGAGAATATACCTCTTCTCCATTAGTCCAAACATCCGATATGGGACATACCCGTCTCAACAAAGACCTGATCCAACAAACCCCGGTATTATTCGGAGAAGCTGATATTATAAAAACTCTACAGACCTTGCCGGGTGTATCGGCAGGCACAGCCGGATTGGCAGGAATGTATGTGCGGGGCGGTAATGGAGACGACAATCTTAATATGATAGAAGGGAATCCGTTATACCAGATCAACCATGTGGGCGGTCTGTTTTCCTCCTTCAACGCCGAAGCCGTAAAGGATGTAGAATTCTTTAAGTCCGCCTTCCCCGCCCGTTACGGAGGAAGACTGTCCAGCGTAGTCGATATCCATACAAAGGATTGTAACATGAAATAATATCACGGTAGCGAAATGCTGTGACT
>ENA-OWON01000580-OWON01000580.1-gut-metagenome-genome-assembly--contig:-NODE-580-length-12368-cov-4.528273_pt1 | contig 12368 bp, 9 predicted proteins | sample MGYA00248257_ERZ651798 | MGnify/ENA primary metagenome ERZ651798 (study PRJEB26908, sample SAMEA4031708) | gut metagenome | biome: gut; feature: normal infant; material: stool | place: China | collected 2015 ... | reverse complement strand
GCACGAGGCCAACCGCGGGCTTGTAACACACTCGCGTAATCAATGCGCAGTCCCTGATTTCCAGGTGCGTTATAAGCAAGCTCTCTGGCTGTCATTTCAGCCTGAGGAAGATCATTACTATATTTTGCTACGGTTGAGAGAAACGAATGCCCCTGTAACCAGGTATCATTCGGGATGCTCGTAGGCGTGCCCATTAACCGAAGGAAAGGCGGCGAAGTATTAATGGTATGTTGGGTGACAGTTAGCGCGCCCGGATAATTTTCACTCTCCAGGTGGCTGTAAAAGAGATCCGCAAGTTCTTCATCGGATAAATCCGGGGCAATGGTCTCCTTGTGATAAAAGAGCTCGGTCATTATTGACTGTGCTTTTTTCGGCTGATGATCTTTGAGATAAGCCGATGCAACCCAATATTGCCCCCAGGGCGGAATAATTTGCCCCGTCTTTTTTAATCGCTGATAGTGAGAAATAACGTCTTTATAACGATCGCGAGTTAATAACGCGCCAAGATGATCAACCTGAATACGCTGGTACTGGGCAGTGCGGTCTGGGTTATCGTGCCACAGAATTTCTAATGCAGCGTATTGGGCGAGGGCGCGATCGGCAATGGCATAACGTTCACTTTCACTGCGCGTAGGCATAAACGACAGTCTGACCAGTTCGGCATGAATATCAGCGCGAATATCTGGCGTTAAATTGGCATCGTCAATCGCGGCAGCAAGTTGATTATTACGTAATGCCTGCACGTATTCTGTGGGATATTGTTGCGTAGATGCATTTTCAGGTAATGACTCTGTCATCGCCCGTAATTCATCCTGATGACGCCCCGCCAGTTTATAGATATAGGCTTCTGCGAGTAAATTGGCTTTGTCCGGTGCTCCAGAGTTAAGCTGCTTAAGTTTAACCAGCGCAGTATCATAGTGACCCGCATCTGCCAGGGTTAAAATTTGTCCCCGTTGATAATCCTTATTTTGCGGCTCCAGAGAGAGCGCCTTTTGCCACAGTGTAAGCGAGTTTTGCCATTGTTGCAGGTTACGATAAGCGACGGCGACAGCTGCATAACCACGCGCTGGTAATTGCTGATAACGGTAGCGGTTGTAAACGGTAATAACCTGTTTATCTTGCCCGGCCCATAATGCAATCTGTAACCAGTCAGCAATTTGGTTATTACTGAGTGCTGATTTTTGTGCAAACCATAACAAAGCTGGCTGAGTATTTCCCTTGCGAGCTTCAATAATCAATGCATCATAGGCGTTATTAACGGCACTCTTCGCCGCGGGACTCGCTGCTAAAAATGCGGCAGTAAGAATTTTCAAAGCCCATTTGGTTTTCGGGCACCTTTTTCTGCTACTTGAATACATCCTGTATTACTCCATGTATCGCCAAAATCTCTCTCTGTATCTAATTACAGGTAACTGAAAAGAAAGATATTTTTGCACCTCATAATCCGTTATTAAACGCGGAAGAGAGACGTGAATTGTTGATGATGAGAAGAAGAAATGATGAGCAGAGTGTCCATATAAAATCCTTTTCTCGCCCGAAAATCCATTCCAATGATGAGGATCTTCAGGAATACGGCATAAATCCCAATGCCTTTTTCAAAATAAATTAGGATTAAAATAATTAAATCAGTAAATTCCGATGCATGATTTCGGATTTTTCGAAAGTCCTGATGAAAGGCTGCGCTACGGCACTCACGGATTTAATTGTTATTCCTAATGTATCTATGAATTAATGTTTTATAAGGATTTTCTATAACCATTTATAAGTATTTTCAAGCCTGGCTTGTTGCAAACAATGTATAAAGCACTTAGGCAATAATAATTACATTCAGCAACTATCATCATCGGTATTGTTTGTGGGCGGAATTTCATATTGACAACAGTACAGTTCTTATATCTATTAATAATAGAAAGGGATCTACAACCTACAGATTGGTGTAGCTTTATGGAAAAAGACTATTTGAGAATTAGTAGTACTGTATTAGTGAGCTTATTGTTTGGGCTTGCTTTGGTTTTGGTGAATAGTTGGTTTAATCAGCCAGGCGTTGAGGAAGTTGTTCCACGATCAACCTATCTGATGGTAATGATTGCTTTATTTTTTATCGATACTGTTGCATTTATTTTTATGCAGTTGTATTTCATTTATGACCGTAGGCAATTTTCAAACTGTGTACTTAGTTTGGCTTTTCTGAGTTGTTTGATTTACTTTGTTAAAACCGTCATTATCATTCAGCAAATTATTGAGGAGCGTTTGACAAGCAGTGTTGTCCAAAATGACATTGCAATCTATTATTTGTTTCGTCAGATGAGTTTGTGCATATTAATATTTCTGGCATTGGTGAATAAAGTTAGTGAAAACACAAAACAGCGCAATTTATTTTCCAAAAAAATGACTTTGTGCATAAGTTTGTTTTTTGTTTTTGGGGGGCCGATAGTTGCTCACATACTTTCTAGTCATTATGAGAGCTACAATTTACACATTGCCGAGTTAACCAATGAAAATGGTCAGGTGGTTTGGAAAGCCTCATATGTTACCATAATGATTTTCATGTGGTTAACCTTGCTTTCGGTTAATCTATACTTTAATGGTTTACGCTATGATATCTGGAATGGAGTGACGGTGATTGCTTTTTGTGCCGTACTGTACAATATCTCTCTGTTATTTATGAGCAGGTATAGCGTGTCCACTTGGTATATTAGTCGCACTATTGAAGTAGTCAGTAAGTTAACCGTTATGGTAATATTTATGTGCCATATATTCAGTGCGCTACGAGTAACAAAGAACATTGCACATCGCGATCCCTTAACCAATATATTTAACAGAAATTATTTTTTTAATGAACTGACAGTTCAATCAGCATCAGCCCAAAAAACGCCTTATTGCGTCATGATTATGGATATCGACCACTTCAAAAAAGTCAACGACACCTGGGGGCATCCGGTTGGCGATCAGGTGATAAAAACAGTGGTGAATATCATTGGGAAAAGCATACGACCAGATGACCTTTTAGCGCGCGTCGGCGGCGAAGAGTTTGGCGTCTTGCTGACGGACATCGATACTGAACGTGCGAAAGCTTTAGCGGAAAGGATTCGGGAAAATGTTGAGCGTTTAACTGGCGATAATCCTGAATACGCTATACCACAAAAAGTGACGATTAGTATTGGCGCTGTTGTGACTCAGGAAAATGCGTTAAACCCAAATGAGATCTATCGACTGGCTGATAACGCACTTTACGAGGCGAAAGAGACCGGGCGTAATAAGGTGGTTGTGAGGGATGTGGTGAATTTTTGTGAGTCACCATAAAGCGGCATTTTGATCCTACCCACGTAATATGGACACAGGCCTAAGCGAGGTTCTGGTTTTCAAATTGTTCCGGACTGAGGCCGCCACACCAACTGTGCCGCCGCCACCGATTGTAATCACATTCGATATAATTAAACACCGTTGCCCGCATTATTTCCCGGCTGATAAAGTGTTCTCCATGGATACATTCCACTTTCAGCGAATGAAAGAAGCTTTCCACGCAGGCATTATCGTAGCAGCAACCTTTTGCGCTCATACTTCCACGCAGATTATGCCGCTTCAGTTGCGCCTGATAATCTGCTGAACAGTACTGGCCTCCACGGTCCGTGTGAACGATAACGTTCCGGGGCCTCTTACGCCGCCACAGCGCCATCTGCAGGGCATCGCAGGCCAGTTGCGCCGTCATGCGTGGCGACATTGACCAGCCAATAACGGCACGTGACCACAGGTCAATGACCACTGCCAGATACAGCCAGCCTTCATCTGTACGTAAGTACGTGATGTCTCCTGCCCACTTCTGGTTCGGGCCACTGGCGTAAAAATCCTGCTCCAACAGATTTTCTGACACAGGCAGGCCGTGTGCGCGGTAGCTGACCGGGCTGAACTTCCGGGAGGCCTTTGCCTTCAGTCCCTGACGGCGCAGGCTTGCCGCCACGGTTTTTACGTTAAAGGGGTAACCCTGAGCACGCAGTTCATCCGTCAGGCGTGGGGCACCGTAACGCTGTTTTGACCGGGTAAAAGCCGCGAGGACAACGCTGTCGCAGTGTTGGCGGAACTGCTGACGCGTGCTTATCCTTGTCCGCCACTGACACCACGTATACCAGCCGCTGCGGGCCACCCGGAGCACGCGGCACATTGCTTTGATGCTGAACTCAGCCTGATGTTTTTCAATAAAGACATACTTCATTTCAGGCGCTTCGCGAAGTATGTCGCGGCCTTTTGGAGGATAGCCAGCTCTTCATCCCGTTCTGCCAGCTGGCGTTTGAGACGTGCAATCTCGGTAGACATCTCCAGTTCACGTTCAGAAGACGTCTGCTGATTTTGCTGTTTACTGCGCCAGTTGTAGAGCTGTGATTCATACAGGCTGAGTTCACGGGCTGCGGCAGTAACACCGATGCGTTCAGCAAGCTTCAGGGCTTCACTGCGAAATTCAGGCGAATGCTGTTTACGGGGTTTTTTACTGGTTGATACTGTTTTTGTCATGTGAGTCACCTCTGACTGAGAGTTTACTCACTTAGCCGCGTGTCCACTATTGCTGGGTAAGATCATAATGCTTTGTGTACTGCCCATCGCCTCTTTCAGCGCCACTTTCTGACCTTTTGCTTCCAGCAGCTTGAGCGTATCCGGGCTAAACCCTTTTTCGACACGCAGCTCGTCCGGCAACCACTGATGGTGGAAACGCGGCGCATTGGTCGCTTCGGCGACGTTCATGCCATAATCGATGCTATTCACCACCATTTGCAGCACTGTAGTGATGATCCGGCTACCGCCTGGGCTACCGGTAACCAGCCAGGTTTTACCGTCTTTCACCACAATGGTCGGCGACATCGACGACAGCGGGCGTTTGTTCGGCCCGACGGCGTTGGCATCACCGCCCACCAGCCCGTAAACGTTCGGTACGCCCGGTTTGGCGGAGAAATCATCCATCTGGTTATTAAGCAGAATACCGCTCTCGCCCGCGACAATACCCGTACCGAAGGTGGTGTTCAGCGTATAGGTCACCGCCACCGCGTTACCGTCTTTATCCACTACAGAGTAATGGGTAGTTTGATTACTCTCATAAGGCGCAAGCTTGCCAGGGCGAATCTCACTGGACGGCTTCGCTTTGTTGATATCAATTTGATCGGCAATGGATTTGGCATAGGCTTTATTGGTCAGTGCCTGCCACGGGACTTTGACAAAATCCGGGTCGCCAAGATATTCCGAGCGGTCGGCGTAGGCGTATTTCTCCGCTTCTGCCATGATTTGCATCGCATCGGCGCTGCCAAAGCCGTATTTCTTCATATCGAAGTTTTCCAGAATATTGAGGATTTGTACGATATGGATCCCGCCGGAGGATGGCGGTGGCATGGAGTAAACCTGATACCCGCGATAATCGCCGCTTATCGGAGTGCGTTCGACCGCTTTATAGGCCGCTAAATCTTCTTTAGTGATCAAGCCACCGTTTTTCTGCATCTCCTGGGCGATCTGTTCCGCAATCGTGCCTTTATAGAATTCGTCCGGGCCGTTTTCAGCAATCATCTCCAGGCTCTTTGCCAGGTTCGCCTGCACCAGCGTGTCGCCCTTTTTCAGCGGCTCGCCCTCTTTCCAGAAGATAGCTTTACTGTTTTCGTGATTCGGCAACACTTCGCTACCGTAGGTTTTGAGATCGTCAGCCAGCGCGTCGTTAACGATAAAACCATCGCGTGCCAGTTTAAACGCGGGCTGCACGACTTTGTTCAGCGGCATGGTGCCGTATTTATCCAGCGCCAGCGAGAAACCTGCTACCGTACCCGGTGTGCCGGAAGCCAGATGCGAAGTGAGTGATTTTTTGCTGTCCGGGTTGCCCTGATCATCGAGGAACATATCGCGGGTCGCTTTGGCGGGTGCCATTTCGCGGAAATCGATAGCCGTGGTATTGCCATTTTTCGAGCGGATTAACATAAAACCACCACCGCCCAGATTCCCTGCCTGCGGATGCGTTACCGCCAGCGCGTAGCCCACCGCCACGGCGGCATCAACGGCATTCCCGCCCTCCTTGAGAATATCCACCCCCGCCTGAGTGGCAGTGGCGTCCACAGACGCTACCATTCCCTGTTTCGCGCGTACCGGGTGGAAGACATCTTCCTCCACACCATACGAGACGGGCGGCGCAGGAGGCGCGGCGGCGGCGCTAAAACAACTTCCTGAGAACAGAGCAGCAATGGCCACCCGGCGTAAAAACGTCGGTTTTATCATCGTTATTCTCCAGAGATTAAGGGGCAACCCCAGCTAAGCCTGGTATATAACTCTGAATTAATCATCGTTTTGTCGGGAAGCGAGTAAACTTAAAGGATATCTTCAGAGGAGGATACGCGATGAAACGACTTCTGATTCTTACGGCACTCCTGCCGTTTGTCGGCTTTGCACAGCCCATTAATACTCTGAACAACCCCAACCAGCCGGGATATCAGATCCCCAGCCAGCAGCGGATGCAAACCCAGATGCAAACGCAGCAAATCCAGCAAAAAGGGATGCTGAATCAGCAACTGAAAACGCAAACTCAGTTGCAACAGCAGCATTTAGAAAACCAGATAAACAATAATTCTCAGCGGGTGTTGCAGTCACAGCCGGGGGAGCGAAATCCCGCCCGGCAGCAAATGCTGCCCAACACCAACGGCGGGATGTTAAACAGCAACCGTAATCCGGATAGTTCGTTGAATCAGCAGCATATGCTGCCGGAGAGGAGAAACGGCGACATGCTGAATCAGCCCAGCACGCCGCAGCCTGACATTCCGTTGAAAACTATTGGGCCGTAAAGTTCGGACCAATCACGTCAATCGCATCGGTACAGATGCAATCCACGCCCCAGCGCAGCAACTCTGCCGCGCGCTGGGGTTTATTGACGGTATAAACCAGAATCCGCAGTCCGGCGTCTTTCAACTGCATCACTCGCACTTTATCGAGTAACTTATGATTGAGATGAATAGAGACGCAGCCCAGCCGCGCGGTCAGTTCGCGCCAGTCGTCGCGCCACTCATCAAGCAATAAACCACGCGGCAGTTCCGGTGCCGCCAGCTGTGCAGCTTCTAAAGCATCAATCTCAAACGATGACAGCAGCGGCGGCGTCATACCGGCCCACAGTTGGCGTGCCGCCAGCGCCACCATTTTGCCCGTTAATGGTCCAGTGCCAGTGGTGGGTTTGATTTCGATATTCGCCATCATCCCGTGTTCGCGACAGCGTTCCGCCACCTGCGAAAGCAACGGCAGCGGCTCACCTTTAAACGCTTTGCTGTACCAACTGCCCGCATCCACGCGCAGTAAATCCTGCCAGTTCAGTTCACCCGCGACGCCCCAGCCGTTGCTGGTGCGTTCGAGATTGTCGTCATGGAGCAGGAAGATCTCGCCATCTTTCGATAACTTCGCGTCAAATTCGATCATCTTATGACCGTATTTTGCCCCGACGTCGATTGCCGCCAGGGTGTTTTCCGGGGCCAGCTTACCGCCGCCACGATGAGCGACGATGCGGGGATAAGGCCAGTTACTCATACTCGTTGTCCTGTTTCACCATCAAAAAGATGCAGCTGATTTTCCGCCAGATGCAGCCACAGCGTGCTGCCTGCCGTCGGGCGCTCCTGATGCGCCAGTCGCACCACCAGCTTCTGCTCGCCCCAGCGTCCGTGCGCCAGGTTATCTGCGCCGAGGATCTCCAGCGTGTCCATCACCAGCGGTACGCCGCCTTCTGCCTGCGAGCTTAGCGCAATATGTTCCGGGCGAATGCCGAGAGTCATTTTACGCCCGGCATACTGACGGTAGCCACCGTTTAGCGGCAGCTCAATACCGCCGTCCAGTTCGAAATGCGTGCCTTCGTTATTCACGCGGCCTGTCAGCAGGTTCATCGCCGGACTGCCGATAAAACTCGCTACAAACAGGCTGGCGGGCTTTTCGTAGACTTCAACTGGTGTGCCAATCTGTTCGGCAACGCCGCCGTTCATCACCATTACTCGCTGGGCGAGCGTCATCGCTTCAACCTGATCGTGAGTAACGTAGAGTGAAGTCGTTTTCAGGCGACGGTGCAACTGTTGCAGTTCAAGACGCATCTGCACGCGCAGCTTGGCATCGAGGTTAGAGAGCGGCTCATCAAACAGGAACACCGCCGGATCGCGCACAATCGCGCGGCCCATCGCCACACGCTGGCGCTGACCGCCGGATAGCTCACGCGGGCGACGCTTAAGCAGACCGTCCAATTCCAGAATGCGCGCCGCTTCTTTAACGCGTTCGGCAATTTGCTGCTTGCCCATGCCGCGAATTTTCAGCCCCCACGCCATGTTTTCTTCGACACTCATATGCGGATAAAGCGCGTAGTTCTGGAACACCATCGCAATCCCGCGATCTTTTGGCTCCATTTCAGTCACGCGCTGGTCGTTGATCCAGATATCGCCTTCTGTCACCCGCTCCAGCCCGGCAACCATGCGCAGCAGCGTCGATTTCCCGCAGCCAGACGGCCCGACCATCACGATAAATTCGCCATCCGCCACATCAAGGGTCAGCGGTTTAATGACCTGGGTTTTACCATCCCAGCTTTTGGTTACTGCCTGTAATTTCAGTCCTGCCATCTTATTTCTCACTATCGACCAGGCCGCGCACGAAGGCACGCTGCATCACTAAAACAATCACCACCGGAGGGATAAGCGTTAACAACATCGCCGCCATCACTGAGTTCCATTCAGTGGTGCCTTCGCCTGTAGCGATCATCCCTTTGATCCCTGCCACGGTGGTGCCGAGATCCACATCGGTAATAATCAACAACGGCCACAAATACTGGTTCCAGCCGTAAATAAAGGTGATCACAAACAGCGCCGCCAGATTGGTTTTGGAGAGCGGAAAAACGATGTCGCAAAAGAAACGCATTGGTGACGCGCCGTCGATCCGCGCCGCTTCCACCAGTTCATCCGGCAGCGTCATAAAGAACTGGCGAAACAGAAACGTGGCGGTCGCCGAGGCCATCAGCGGCAGCGTTAAACCGGCGTAGCTGTCGAGCATCTTCAGGTTGGCGATGACTTCCACCGTCGGGAAGATACGTACTTCAACCGGCAGCATCAGGGTGATAAAAATCATCCAGAAGAAGAGGTTACGTAGCGGAAAACGAAACCAGACAATGGCAAATGCCGAGAGCATCGAGACGGTAATTTTGCCGAGCGTAATGCTGAACGCCATCACAAAGCTGTTAAGCAACATCCGCCAGAACGGCGCGCTATTCGTGCCTACCCCGTTAACCCAGATGTTGTGGATATTTTCCAGCAGATGTGTGCCGGGGATGAGCGTCATCGGCGCGGCATAGACGGCCTGTTTATCCAGCGTCGCCGCGACAAACGCCACGTACAGCGGGAAGAGGATCACCGCGATCCCGAGGATCAGCATGGTATGGCTGAATATCCTCAGCCACGGACGGTTCTCAATCATTGGTAACGCACCTTGCTTTCAACATAGCGGAACTGCACCACCGTCAGCACGATGACGAGGAACATCAACACCACCGACTGTGCGGCAGACGAAGCCAGATCCAGTCCGGTAAAACCTTCGCGGTAGATCTTATAAATCAGCGTCGTGGTGGCCTGAACCGGCCCGCCGGACGTGGCGGCGTCGATCACCGGGAAGGTGTCGAAGATGGCATACACCAGGTTCACTACCAGCTGGAAGAAACTCACCGGGGCGATAAGCGGCAGCGCAATCTTAAAGAAGCGGCGAATTGGGCCTGCACCGTCGATGGCTGCGGCTTCGATCAACGAACGGGGAATGGATTGCAGCGCGGCATAGAAGAACAGGAAGTTGTAGCTGATTTGCTTCCATACTGAGGCAAACACCACCAGAAACATTGCCTGACCGCTGTTTTGCGCGTGGTTCCAGTCGTAGCCGAACTCCGCGAGAAAATGGGTGATCAGCCCGCGACCGGGGTTAAACAGGAAGATCCACAATACGGCGGCAACGGCGGGAGCCACGGCGTAAGGCAGCAACATTAAGGTTTGATAGAAACGGCTGCCGCGCACGATGTACTCCACCAGCGCCGCAAAGAACAGCGATACCAGCAAACCGCTGACGGTGACAAAGGTGCTGAATTTTATCGTCGTCCAGAAGGAGTCGAGATAGTAGCTGTCATGGAACAGCGTGACGAAGTTATCCAGGCCGACAAACTGGCTGGAGAAACCAAACGGATCGACGCTTTGTAGCGAGTACCACAACGCTTCGCCCGCAGGCCAGATAAAAAAGATAACGGTGATGATGAGCTGCGGCGCGACCAGCAGATAAGGCAGCCAGCGCGAGCGGAACACCGGACGGGATGATGACATTACGGTTAATTCCTGAACTGTGCCGGATGCGCTTCGCTTATCCGGCCTACACGCGATGCCAGGTCAGATAAGCGAAACGCATCCGACATTACACTGATTAAGACTTCGTAGACTGCTCAAAGCGGCGCAGTAACTGGTTCCCACGCTCAACGGCGGTATCCAGTGCCTGCTGCGGTGTCTTCTTACCGGTCCACACGCTCTCCAGCTCTTCATCCACAATCACGCGGATCTGCGGCATGTTGCCCAGACGCAGCCCTTTGGTGAACGGCAACGGCGGCTTGTTCAGCATCTGACGCGTCGCGGTATCCGCCCCTGGGTTTTTCTCGTAAAAACCCTGCTCACGGGTCAGGTCATACGCCGCTTTGGTGATTGGTAGGTAACCGGTTTTCTGATGCCACTCGGCAGCGTTTTCTGGCTTCGCGAGGAAGTCGAGGAACTTCGCCACACCGGTATACGTTTCTTTATCTTTGCCCTGCATCACCCACAGGCTGGCCCCGCCGATAATGGCGTTTTGTGGCGCATCTTTCGCATCGGCGTCGTAAGGCATCATGCCTACGCCGTAGTTAAATTTGGCGTACTCACGAATGTTTGCAAGAGAACCGGAAGAGGCGGTGGTCATCGCGCAATCACCGTTATAGAACTTCTCGGTGGATTCATCCTTACGACCGACGTAGCTGAAGTCGCCCTTCTTGTTCATCTCCTCGAGCATGGCGATGTGTTTCACCTGCTCCGGCTTGTTGAACTCCAGCACCGCGTCCGTGCCGTCAAAGCCGTTGTTTTTGCTGGCAAACGGCAGACCGTTCCAGGCGCTAAAGTTTTCCAGTTGGATCCAGCCCTGCCAGCCGCTGGCGTAGCCGCACTTCATGCCGGAGGCTTTCAGTTTCGCGGCATAGTCCGCCAGATCCTGCCAGGTTTTCGGCGGCTGTTCCGGGTCTAGCCCCGCTTTCTTGAAGGCGTCTTTGTTGTAATAGAGAACGGGAGTCGAGCTGTTGAACGGCTGGGAGAGTAAGTGGCCCGTTTTGCTGTCGGAGTAGTAACCGGAAACCGTCGGCACAAACTGCGACTCATCGAATTGAATCCCCGACTCTTTAAACACGTCATATACCGGTTTAATGGCTTTCGACGCCATCATGGTGGCGGTGCCAACTTCATAAACCTGCAAAATAGCCGGAGCGTTGCCAGTACGAAATGCGGCAATCCCCGCGCTTAAATTCTGTTCGTAGTTGCCTTTATAGGTCGGTACAATTTTGTAATCCGGATTTTCGGCGTTAAAACGTTGGGCCAGAGAATCCACCTCTTTACCCAGTTCCCCTTCCATAGAATGCCAGAATGGAATGGTCGTCACTGCCTGTGCATTCCCCATTAACGCCAGTCCGAGCGCCAGTGCTGAAGCTGTATAATGTAACGGTTTCATCGTTTATCTCTCTTGTTGTACCGAATGCGCGAATTCACGCGTTTTATGCTCGCGGGGTAACATGACATGCTCGAATTACAGAAAAATAACTTTTTTGTTACATTTGTAAGATAGTAAGGTGTCAGAAAGATGACAAGGCGGTGACGGTACGGGTGAGGGAAAATGGGAGATGGGGCACGGATATCCCGAGAATGCACTGAAAAGAGGCGATTAACGGCCAGCTAATCGCCAGAACTCCTTACCATGAAGAGCAAAAATGGCAGCAAATTCTGCGTCCAGTTTTGCTGCCCGATGAGAGCTACATTTTTCAATTTTAACAAAAGATTGCCGCGACACTGGTCTTACGGCAAAGAAGATTTTCATTGCACCACACTCTGCTTCAACCGTTCATTGGCGGTCTTAATCCATTCCCGGTGGTGTTTTCTATAATGAGGTCTTGAGCGTTTAGCCGTATCAACTACAGCAACATACTGCTCGTTGGCTTCACGTAACCGACTCATTTTCTCCAGCATTTCCGCATAGTAAATACGCGCCTGCGGGCCGGGGTAATAAGAAACCAACACTTCAAACTCACTTTCCGCATCAGCGTATTTTTCAGATCGGAGAGCACACGTCTGAACTCCAGT
>ENA-OWON01000571-OWON01000571.1-gut-metagenome-genome-assembly--contig:-NODE-571-length-12546-cov-8.662924_pt1 | contig 12546 bp, 16 predicted proteins | sample MGYA00248257_ERZ651798 | MGnify/ENA primary metagenome ERZ651798 (study PRJEB26908, sample SAMEA4031708) | gut metagenome | biome: gut; feature: normal infant; material: stool | place: China | collected 2015... | reverse complement strand
AAGGCTCTTTCGCTCAAGGCGAAGGGGCTTTTATCTTTGATGCTGTCTCTGCCCGAAGATTGGGATTATACCACGCGCGGGCTGGCGTCCATCTGCAAAGAGGGTGTGGACAGCGTGTGTGCCACCGTGCGCGAGTTAGAAGCAGCGGGTTATATTATTCGCCGCCGTGTCCGGGATAAGAACGGACAGATGCGCGGTATGGAATATACCGTGCTGGAGGAACCACAGCCCCCGCAGCCAGAGCCAGAACAGGCCGAGCCTTCGTGCGCCAAACCAGAACAGGTTAAACCAAAACGGGAAAAACCTGTACAGGCAAATCCTGCACAATTAAATACTAAAGAACAAAAGAAAGAAATAACTAAAAACGTATCTAATCCTATCCGCACGGCAGATGAGCGGGAGCAGTATCGGGATTTGATTCGGGAAAACATTGAGTACGACATTCTGGCAAAGAACAATCCGGCAGATAGGATTCGATTGGATGAGCTGGTGGAACTCATGCTGGACACGGTCTGTTCCAAACGCAGCAGTATCCGTATTGCGGGGGACGAGTTTCCGGCAGAGGTAGTGAAGTCCAGATTCCTGAAACTTGAAGCTCAGCATATCCAGTATGTGCTGGACAGTCTGAAAGACAACCCGCCGCATATCCGCAATATCAAGAAATACTTACTGGCGGCGCTTTACAATGCGCCGCTGACGATTGAAAACTACTACGCCGCGCAGATCAACCATGATTTGTACGGCAGAAACCGAGGTGATGTGAATTGGAAATGAAGTTTTATTCTCCGCTGACTGCGGAATTTTTCCCAGATGAACCTGACTGGGAGGACGAATCTTACAACGAGTACGAAGGCTATCCAATGGACGGCCATGACCTGCTGCAATACGCAGACGCTGTTGATGAGGCTGTGAAAAAGGACATTGCAGATTTCAACGGCGACCTGATGCAGTATTACCACGAGGACGATTCTGTCCGCAGCAAGGTGGTAAGTGCAGTACCGTCTGTGGAAATTCACGGTAACAAGCTGTGCGGCTGTCTGAATGTGGAACTGAAAGAAGCTCTGCTCGATGATGAGCAGACCGTCCTGTGCAACTACATTTCCGGCCAGTACAGTGACGGCTGGGGCGAGGGCTTTGAACAGAGGGATATTCGTGTGGATGACGGCACGTTGGCTGTTCATTTCTGGCAGGAAGATGGATTCAAGATGACGCCATCTTTTGAGAAAATCCCGAAACCGGAAAAGAATTCTCTGCGCCCCAAGATGCAGCTGATTGGGCAGGACGGCAACATTTTTGCCATCATGGGTCGAGCCTCCCGGCTGCTGAAAAATGCCGGGCAGAGAGATAAGGCCAAGGAAATGTGTAACCGCGTTATGGCCAGTAAGAGTTATAACGCGGCACTGGCCATTGTGTCTGAGTATGTCGAAACCGAACTGACGCCCAAAACCAGAAACAAACCGAACCGAGGTGACGCCCGATGAGAATGAAAAAATACGAAATCACCGACATTGCCCACCCAGACAACCCGAAGCTGCACCGCATCCGGGCGCTGACCGATGTGGGTACAGATGTCCACAAAGGTGATTTGGGCGGTTTTGTCGAAACCGAGAACAACCTCGACCAAGAGGGCTTTGCGTGGATTGGCGAAGATGCCATTGCCTGCGAGGATTCGTACATCGGCGGAGATGCAATACTTGCGGATTCCGCCGTGGCAAGGGACTCCGCCTATGTCGGAAACAACGCGGTTATCGCTGACCATGCCGTAGTGCAGGACAACGCCATTGTTTGCGACGGATATATTTCCGGCAATAGCTGCATCTGTGGCAATGCCATCTTAAACAGCGATGAACAAACGCGCTGTGCGCCCATGATTGGCGGCAACGCCCGTGTCTATGGGGAACTCACCGGCAATGTGGTATGTCAGGGCAGTGCGATAGTGCTGCCGGGTGTAAAACTTTACAATACCACGGCGGACTGCTTTGCTCTGAAAGATGATACTGTCAGTGTTGTGCCTGCCCAAAGGCCGGAAGTCACCGCACCAAAAGAAACAAAACACCACGAAAACGAACGCTAAGAAAGAAGGATGCCTTTGACGAACACTCCCGAAACGCTCAACATTCTCAACCCTGATTTCCGGATGCCCGAACACTGCGGCGGTGACCGCTGGTCGATTTTGCACGGGGATTCCCTGCAAATTATCCGCCAGTTTGAACCGAACAGCTTCGATGCCATCATCACCGACCCGCCCTATGCCAGCGGCGGCAGCAGCCAGACCACCAAGAACCGCAGCACCAGCGAAAAGTACAGCAGCATGAGCAAGGAAAAGGCGCTGCCCGACTTTGACTCTGACCAGATGGATCAGCTGAGTTGGATGTTCTGGACAGCTGCATGGCTGCAGGATGCCCGCCGCATTGCAAAGCAAGGTGCGCCCGTTTGCCTGTTCATCGATTGGCGGCAGCTGCCCGCCATGACGCTGGCCCTGCAGTGGGCGGGCTGGACCTGGCGCGGTGTGGCGGTGTGGGATAAAGTCGCCAGCCGCCCGCAAAAAGGGCGCTTTCGCCAGCAGTCGGAGTACATTGTATGGGGGTCCAACGGCAAAATGCCGCTTGAGAGAAATGTTGGGTGTCTGCCGGGCGTGTTCCGTTACCCGAACCCGCAGAACCGCATCCATGTGACCGAAAAGCCCTTGCAGCTTATGCGGGATGTGGTGCAGATCTGCGAGCCGGGCGGGCGCATCCTTGACCCCTTTGCCGGGGCAGGCACCACCGTGCTGGCCGCTGTGCAGGAAGGCTATGAGGCTGTCGGCATTGAAATGTCGGACGCCTACTTCCAACGCAGCACTGAACGGCTGAAAACTGCCCTTGAATCCGAAGTGAATCAGAACTGATTCACTTTTGACCGCCAACTTAAAAATAGTGAATCAAATCTGATTCACTCCCGAAATTCAGAAAGGAACCACGAAAATGAAACGACCTTGGGCTTTTATCTGCGCCAGTGAGGGCGCAACCTCCAAACACCTGCGCAACTATTGCCGTGAAGTCTACCTGCTGGGCTACCTGCCGGTATGCCCCAAATTGCAGGACAGTCAGTATTTGGTGCTGGAAGATGCCGTGGAACGTAGCGAATACACCGCCATTGTGCGGGATAAGCTGTTGCGCTGCCCGATGCTGGTGGTCTGCAGCCGCAATCAGGATGCAACCACCAACGCGCAGATCGGCTTGGCACAGAAATACAACCGCATCGTGACGACCTTGGACGGTTTGAAGAAAGCCGTCGCGGAGGGCGACGACCTTGTGTCATGAACCGTGCTGCGGGGTGTCGTGTTTGGCAAGCATAGCGTTTGGTCGACCAAACGCATCCTTGGGGTGAACCCCAAACCCCCGATATGCGAAAACGCAGCTGTGTTGTTTCTTTTCATGTCGATGAAAAAGAACTGGCATATCTGAACCGACAAGTTGTAGCCAGCGGCATATCCCGCGAGGAATACCTGCGCAGCCTTGTAATGGACAAGGAAATCCATCCGCGCCCCTGCACGCACCACGCGGAGCTTGTTCGGAAAGTTTCCGGACTCTGCAATAACGCGAACCAGCTTGCACACCGCGCCAACAGCACCGGCATGGCCGGGCAGCAAAGCGTGGACGAGATGACGCGCATTGCAAAGGAAGTCTGGCGCGAGATAAAAGAGAACTACTAGGAGGCTCTATGAAATATGGCTTACACATCCGTGATCCCTGTCCGCCGTCTGGATCGGGCGGTGAAGTATGTGATGAACAAAGAAAAGACCACGGCGGTATCTTTGCAGGACGCCCTCGACTATGCCGCCAACCGCGACAAAACAGAGCAATCCTGCTTTGAAAGCTCGTATGCCTGCACGCTGGAAACCGCCTTTTCCGATATGCGGCAAACCAAGGAACGCTGGCACAAGTCGGGCGGTGTGCAGGGGTATCACCTTGTGCAGAGCTTCGCTGCAGGAGAGGTCTCCCCCGAACTGGCGCACCAAATCGCCAAGGAACTGGCAGCTCGCGTGCTGGGCGGGCGGTATGAATATGTCATCGGTACGCACCTGAACACCGGGCACATCCATTCGCATATTGTCTGGAACTCGGTCAGCTGTGTGGATGGAAAAAAGTATCGCAGCAACTATAAAAGCTATGTGACGGAAATCCGCGCAGTGTCAGATGCACTTTGCCGGAAATATAAGCTGTCGGTCATCGACACCGAAAACTCCCATCATGTGGCAAAGCCCTACGCCGAATGGCTGGCGGAGAAAAATAACCACCCCACATGGCGCACCGCCATCCGACAGGATGTGGACGAAGCGATTCAACAAAGCCTTACATGGCGGCAATTTCTTACTGTGCTGGACCGCAAAGGCTATGAAGTCCGCATGGGGCGCAAGTATCCCGTTTTGCGTCCACCCGGAAAAGAGCGCTTTGTTCGCTTCAAAACGCTGGGCAAGCGGTACACGCCAGAAGCCATCCAGACGCGCATCCTGTATCCACAAAGCTACCACCCTTATGTGGAAAATCCACCAACAATCCAACATGGCCGTCTGCACAGCGGGAAGAATCCCCATCGCAAGCTGACCGGGCTGCGGGCGCTGTATTATCGTTACCTGTACGAATTGGGCGCGCTGCCCCGCAAGCCGAGCCGCTCCAGCTATGCCGTGCGGCAGGATGCTTACAAGTTAGACCAGCGCATCCGGCAGGTGGAGTTCCTATCCAAGCACAACATTGACACGCTGGAGCAGCTGGAAACTTACCGAAAAGCCCTGAAAACAGAAATTGGGCAGTTGCAGACAAAGCGTAAGCAACTACCCAAAACCGATGATGTACAATCGCAATGTGAATCGGTCAACACAGCCCTAAAACAGCTTCGCCAAGAGGAACGGCTCTGCCGCAAAATCGCGGAACACTCCCTAGAGGTACAGCAGCACCTCACCGAAGCCCGCCGTGACCGCGCTGAACAGCAAAAACAAGAACAGGAACGCGCGCGTGACCGCCGTCCCAACATTGATTTGACACTATAACCATGAAAGGAAAGATGCCCATGAAATACCCCAACAAAGACTACATCGAACATCTGCGCCGCAAGTACCAGCCCGGTACGCGGCTGCAACTTAGCTGCATGAAAGATGAGTTTCCCGTGCCGCCCGGTTCTATGGGCACGGTGGAATGTATCGACGACGCTGGGCAAATCCATGTAGATTGGGACTGCGGGCGCAGTCTTGCCCTCATCCCCGGCGTGGACTCGTTCAGCCGCTTGCCCTCGCCCAAAGAAAAGGCCGGTGATGCCAGATGAATTACGGCTCTGAACCCGCAGACCAGGTCGTCCGCTACTCGCTGGAGGGTGCAGAGTTTGCCCTGCGCATCTCCGGCACCGCTGCGAAAAACTTCTTTATTTTCGCACAGGCAGTGCTGCACGACAGCAAAAAGACCCACGGCAAAACGCACCTTATCCGGCTGCTGAAAGAGCAGAAGCCGCTGAAGTTTTTCACGGTAGACAAAGACCGTATGCACGATTTTGCCCGTGCTGCCAAAGCACATGGGCTGCTGTTCTGTCCTATCCGCGACAAAATGGATCCCGACCACATTGAAATCGCTATCTTGCAGGACGATGCCTCCAAAGCCAACCGCATCATCGATAAGCTGCAGCTGGCTATTGTGGATACCGGTACAGCTGAACTGGTCGATGCCGTGCAGCAAAATTTGGAAAATGCAGCCCCCAACCACGAGGACACGCCCACCGTGGATTTTCCGCTGGGCTCGGAGAACGCCCGTCTGTCCGAGCCTTCCTCCGACAGCAGCAGATCTTTTGTAACCTCGCCGTCGCCGCGCGCCGATATGGCGCGCACCAAGGGTGAGCGCCCCAGTGTGCGCATGGAACTGCGGGATATTACCGCCTACCTGCGAAACCGAGCAGAGGTACCCAAAGACCGTATGCCCAAGCTGCCGGTAAAAATCCGGCGCAAAGAAAAGGTGCTGTGATTGTTTTCCGTTTGTTTTCAAATGCGGGATAGATATTCTTTCGTACCTATGATATGTTGTGAGCAACAGGAGGTGAAAAACCAATGACAGAACGTAAAGTTAAACTTGACCGTGCCAACAAAAGCATACTGCTCCGGGCGCTGGGCGATGTCTACTACGGCCAGCGTGCCAACGGCGGCAACACCGAGGTGACCGGGCGGCTCATCCTGCGGGTGAACGATCTGCCCGCGGGCGGTAAGCTGACGATGTCGGCGGCAGAGTATCGGCTGGCAAAAGCAGCTCTCAACCAACTGCGCACCCAGCGTCTGGCTGAGGGCGGCTATACCGATGCCGTGGACGATGCTCTGGCTCGGCTGCTCCATGCCCACACGCCGCTGTTTATCTGGTAAATCCGGCTATGACATGGGAAAAATTCTGGTCGATCATTGACCGGATCCGCGCCAAAGCGGATATGCAGGATGAAGCGTCCGTGAAACAGTTCCTTTACACGGAACTCATCAACTTGCCGCAGGATGAACTGCTCGGCTTCGATTGCGCATGGCAAAGCTATCGCAATAAAGCCAACTTTCCCAAAATGGTCGCAGCAGCCTGCATCATCAATGACGGCAGTTCGGATGATCGATTTACCGATTTCCGCAACTGGCTGATTATGCAGGGGTACGATGCTTATCGGCAGGCGCTGATTGACCCGGATAACCTCGCGGCGCTCAACATTCCGTTCCGAGATACTGAGTGGATGGGATGCGGGAATGTGGCGTGGTATGCCTACGCGGGGCAGCAGCTGCACACCTATTTTGAAAAGGAAGAAATTGCCGCCAAGTTATTCCGAAAGTATCCGGCCCTGCTGAAATCGTCTGCCGATTTACATCAGGCAATCATGCAGGAACAGCTTGCACCCCACCGTGCGCAGGAAACCGAATGGGAACGGCAAATACTGCGGACGGAAGTCAAGCACTACATTGAAGTCAGCGGTCTGGCATACAGCTACAATAAATTCTATGCCCAAAACGCCCCCGACAAAGTGGCATGGGAAACGCTGCAAAGCGATTTGTTTTCCAATCTGCCGCAAATCAAGGCGGAACGGATGCCGCAAGACTTTTCCGTAGTTTTGCCGAAGTTGTGGAGAAAGCGTCAGGCATGGGATGCCGAACGTACAAAGCGCCCGCCCTATCGCGGTGAAGAAAGGTAAAACTCCCCACGCCGGGAAGAAAGAATCCTTGGTGGGTCTGGCTGCTGCCGCTACCCCTCGTGTGGTGGGCGGCGCTGGCGGTGGCTTGCCGCTGGCAGCCGGGCATGAAAATAACGGCTCTGCTGAGTGCGTTAAACAGCGCACTGGCAGAGCCGTTTGCGTTGGCGTGGGTCAGCGACAGCCCGCGCTTTTTGCTGGTGTTCACGGTGGTTTATGCGGTAGCCGTTATCGTGGCCGTGACCGATCAGAAGAACACCCGTCCCGGCGCGGAGCATGGCTCGGCAGTATGGGGCGATGTGTTCCGGTTAAACAAGTTCTACATGGACAAGCACGGACCGAATCTGCTGCTGACCCAACACTTTCACATCGGGATAGATGGCTACAAACACAAGCATAACACCAACATCCTGATTGTCGGCGGCTCCGGCGCAGGCAAGACACGCACCTACGGTGTACCGAATGTGCTGGAATGTGTCTGCTCTATGGTAATTACTGACCCGAAGGCCGAGATTTTGCGTAAGACCGGCAATTTGCTGAAGCAAAAGGGATATGAAGTTATTGTATTTGACCTCATAAACCCTGACGCATCGTTCTGTTACAACCCGTTTGTGTATGTGCATGATGACCGTGAAGTGCTGACCTTGATTGAGAATCTGATTCAAAACACCACGCCATCGCATTCAAAAAGCAGCGACCCCTTCTGGGAAAAGTCCGAAACTGCGCTGCTCCAAGCCCTTATGTTGTACCTGCTGCACGAGGCCCCGCCCGAAGAACAAAACTTCTCGATGGTGATGGAAATGATCGCCGCTGCTGAAGTCCACGAGGATGATGACAACTACCAATCCCCGCTGGACATCCTGTTCGAGCGCTTGGAGATGCGTGAACCCGACAGCATCGCTTGTAAGCAGTACCGCATTTTCAAACAAGCGGCAGGCAAAACGGCGAAATCGATTTTGGTAAGTGTAGGTGTGCGCCTTGCCGCGTTTAACCTGCCATCCATCGCCAAGCTGACGATGACGGACGAACTGCATTTGCAGGAATTGGGCGAGCGCAAAATTGCGCTGTTCTGCTGCATCCCGGATTCGGACAAATCCCTCAACTATCTGGTCGGTATGATTTACACGCAGCTTATCCAGACGCTGTACCGTCAAGCGGACCGCGTACACAAAGGACGCTTGCCTGTGCCGGTGCATTGTCTGATGGACGAGTACGCGAACATTTCCTTGCCAAAAGACACCTTTTTGTCCGCCCTTGCCACCATGCGTTCCCGCGCTATTTTCTGTTCGATTATTGTGCAGAATATGGCGCAGTTAAAGGCTATGTACAAGGATGACTGGGAGTCGCTGGTGGGCCTATGTGATGAATTCCTCTATCTCGGCGGCACCGAGAAAGAAACCCACAAATATGTTTCGGAACTGCTGGGCAAAGAAACCATCTCCACCACCAGTTACAACCAAAGCAAGGGGCGCAGCGGCAGTTACAGCATCAACCACCAGCAGTCCGGGCGCGACCTTATGACCCCGGACGAGGTGCGCTTGTTGGATAACAGCAAGTGCATCTTGTTCATCCGAGGAGTGCGCCCGGTGGTAGATTTTAAGTACAATCTGCTCAAGCATCCCAATATCCGCTGCACCGAGGACGGCGGCGCAGCCCTTTACGACTACACTGCCGCAGACAATGCGCTGGACGATCTGCCCGGAGCACCCGAAAATTACGAACTGCTGGATATGGACGATTTTCTGCCCGCCGAAGCGGCAGAAATGAAGCCAACCATACAAAGAATCAGGAGGCCCAAATGAAGCTGAATAGCAACAAAAAATCCGTAAAAATTTCTCGCAGCCTGTTCATGCTGTACGCCGTGCTGGTGTGCGGCATTGTTTTTGCGCTGCCCGCCTTTGCCGCCAGTGACCCGCTGGTAGTGGTCGAAAATCTTTCCACGTTCATCTTTTCGCTGATCCGCGCGGTGGGGCTTATCCTGCTGGGGTGGGCCATTGTGCAGGTCGGTCTGTCGTTGCAGAGCCACGACCCCAGCCAGCGCAGCCAAGGTTTCCTGACGCTGGCGGGTGGTCTGGTGATTACCTTCGCCAAAGAAATCCTCGACCTCATTACCGCGTGAGGGTCATACCAAGAGGAAGGACGGTGATGTCCTGTGGGTGAGTCATGGATCGTCAGCAACTTAAACGCCGCACTCTCCACATGGAATGACAAGCTGACAGAAATATGGTCGCTGCTGACCGAAAGCCCGCAGACATTCAAGGGCGGGCAGGTCTGGGGCGTGATGACCGGCATTCACGGCGCTTTGCAGGCAATCGGCTATGGGCTGCTGGTGCTGTTTTTTGCAGTTGGCGTTATGAAAACCTGCGGCAGCTTTGTGGAAGTGAAAAAGCCGGAACACGCGCTCAAGCTGTTCATCCGCTTTGCGCTTGCCAAGGGCGCGGTGACCTACGGGCTGGAATTGATGCTGGCGGTGTTTTCCATCGCGCAGGGCATGGTGTCCACCATCATCACCCAATCGGGCAGCTCCGGCATGAGCAGCGTATCGCTACCGCAGGAGTTGATCGATGCCATCAACAATGTGGGGTTCTGGGATTCCATTCCGCTGTGGGCGGTTACGCTGATCGGCGGGCTGCTGATTACGGTTTTATCTTTTACCATGATTCTCACGGTCTACGGCAGAATGTTCAGCCTGTGGATGCATGCAGCCATTGCGCCGATACCGCTGTCCACATTTGCAGGTGAACCCACCAGCAGCGTGGGCAAAAACTTCATCCGCAGCTATGCAGGGGTCTGTTTGCAGGGCGTGGTGATTGCCTTGTCCTGCATTATTTTTTCCGCCATCTCGTCCAGCCCGCCCGCCGTGGATACCGGTGCATCTGTGGTGACGGCTGTCTGGACGTATGTTGGCGAGTTGGCATTTAACCTGCTGGTGCTGGTGGGAGCCATCAAGGGCTGTGACCGCATCGTGAAAGAGATTATGGGATTGTAAAGCAAAAGCGACGCACCATTATGGTGCGCCGCAAATATTACGCCTGATGATAGAGAATCCATTCCAGCAAATCCGCTGCCTTTGCACGACCGCTTGCAATTTGCAAAATAATGTCAATCAGTTCTTCCTGCGTGTAGTCAAGTTCAATTCCGTTAATTGCCAGAAAAACCAGCATAACGTGGGCGCCGATGCGCTTGTTGCCATCCACGAATGGGTGATTGCAGACTAAGCCAAATCCAAGCTGTGCCGCCTTTGCCTGCACGGATGGATATAGATACTGCCCGCCGAATGTAGCAAAAGGAGCATTCAAAGCAGATTCCAATAAACCATCGTCACGGATGCCGGCAGTACCGCCAAATGTCTCCAACAGAGCATTATGCAGCCTTAAAACCTGTTCCTTGCTCAGCGTTTTCATTTGGCAAGTACCTCATAGGCTTGCTTGTTTTTGGCAATCAGACGCTTGGAGATTTCGAGAATGTCCTCGTCTTTAGCCTGTTGCTCGTCCTCGACTTGGCTGAACTCCATTAGCACATAACGCGGGACATTATTCTTTAAGATGACCGCCGCGCCGTTCTCATCAACCATCCGTGCTACACGGGAAAAATTCTGGTTGGCCTCCGTGATGGATACAAGATTGTCTGTGTTAATAACCATAATTCAACGCCTCCTTTGAATATAGTATACACGAATTATAGGACAAATTCAACCTATTTATTAAAGAAAGAAGGAATGCAGTATCGAAATCAAAATACCGAAAGAAGTCCGCGACTACCATGAAAACATCTTTTTCGGGCTGAACACCCGACAGTTCATCTGCTCGGTGCTGGCGGTCGGTGTTGCAGTAGGCATTTACTTTGCCTTGCAGCCGTATGTCGGCACCGAAGAAATCGGCTGGATGTGCATCTTGGGCGCCGCGCCGTTTGCCGCCTGCGGCTTTTTTACCTACCACGGCATGACCGCCGAACAGGCGCTTTGGGCGTGGTTCAAGTCTGAAATCCTCTGCCCGAAACGCCTTGTGTTCAAATCCGACAGCTACTACTACGAAGCCATGCAGCCCGCCATCCGTGCGGGCATAAAGCGAAAGAGAGGTTTGCCTATGAAGAAAAACACCCATGACAGCGAGGAAACTGCTTGATTAAAACCCTGTCGAAAGCGCAGAAGATGGAACGCGAAAAGTTCCGTATTCCGCGCAGTGTACAGGACGCCATCCCCATCCGCCGCATCTTTGCGGATGGAAGTTTCCAAGTCGGCAACCAATATTCCAAAACATGGTCGTTCACCGACATTAACTACGCCATCGCCAGTAAAGAGGACAAAACCAGTATGTTCCTCGACTACTCGGAACTGCTGAACGCTCTCGACTCCGGCGCATCTGCGAAAATCACGATTTATAACCGCCGCATCAACAAGGCTGAGTTCGAGCGCAGCGTCCTGCTGCCTGACAAGGATGACGGCTTGGACGAGTACCGCCACGAATTCAACCAAATGCTGACCGCCCAAGTGACCGGCACCAGCAACAGTATTGTGCGGGAACGCTATCTGACCGTGAGCGTGGTAAAGCGCAACGCAGACGAAGCCCGCAGTTACTTTGCCCGCGTCGGTACCGATCTGGTGACGCACCTTGCGCAGCTTTCCTCGGTGGCAACCGAACTGACGCTGACCGAACGCCTGCACATTTTCCGCGACTTTTTTAAGGCCGGGGAACAGGCTGCGGCGGAGTTCAATATCCACGAACACGCCAAGCGCGGGCAGCATTTCAAGGATTGGTTCTGCCCGGACAGCATGGAGTTTGCCGCCGACCATTTCAAGCTGGATGCGCGGTATGGGCGCGTGTTGTACTTGCAGGACTACGCCAGCTACATCAAGGACAGCTTTGTGTCGGAACTCTGCGACCTTGACCGCGATTTGATGCTGTCCATCGACATCCTGCCGGTGCCGACAGACGAGGCCGCCCGCCAGCTGCAAAGCACGCTGTTAGGGGTAGAAACGAATGTCGCCAACTGGCAGCGCCGCCAGAACGCCAACAACAATTTTACAGCCACGATTCCCTATGATATGGAACTCCAGCGCAAGGAAACAAAGGAGATGCTGGACGATCTAACGACCCGCGACCAGCGGATGATGTTCGGGCTGGTGACGCTGGTGCATCTGGCAGACAACAAGGAACAGTTGGACAGCGACACCGAAACGCTCTACTCCACGGCGCGTAAGCACCTGTGCCAGCTTTCCACGCTGCGCTGGCAGCAGAAGGACGGGCTGGACACGGTGCTGCCCTATGGGCTGCGGAAAATCCAAGCCCTGCGAACCCTTACCACCGAAAGCACCGCCGTGCTGATTCCGTTCCGCGCACAGGAAATCATGGAGCCGAACGGTCTGTACTATGG
>ENA-OWON01000570-OWON01000570.1-gut-metagenome-genome-assembly--contig:-NODE-570-length-12561-cov-17.385854_pt1 | contig 12561 bp, 13 predicted proteins | sample MGYA00248257_ERZ651798 | MGnify/ENA primary metagenome ERZ651798 (study PRJEB26908, sample SAMEA4031708) | gut metagenome | biome: gut; feature: normal infant; material: stool | place: China | collected... | reverse complement strand
TCAGTTTTTGCCGGAATTCATTGAAGATAAGGGGATTGCTATTTTGGGAGATATAGGAACAGTGTTAAAAGATTTGCAGAAAGCAAAAGAGGAAAGTGCATTTGTATAGGATACTTGTTCTTGATATTCCACTTAATGGAGAAACATTAGAATATTGATTGATACAAAACTGCACTCAGTGATGTGTGGGTGCAGTTTTGTATTAAAATTATTGATTCAGCTTATTACTAAGCAATGATGAAATGAAGAGAAAAGTACTTGGTATTTTCTCGGATGAAATATATAACAGCTTGAAAGAAGCAGAATAGAAAAATGCAGGTTGAAATATACCTGCTTTTTTTATACTTGAAATATACCACAATATATAGTATTTTATAAAATAGAGCAACCACAATATGGTGTATAGTTTTAAGCTGGAAGCGATAGAAATATTTTTTGTTAGTAAAACATCATAAATAAAAAGTTGTCCTATATGTCACAAAAGAAAGTATTACTATGGAGATATAAACAATGACAGGAGGTAAATTATATGTCAGCAACAACAAGTGAATTATTAGATTCATATACAAAAATGTTGGATAGTGAATTTTATAAAAATCTAAAAGGTATAACAGCAGGAATAGAAGCACTACAAAAATCACTTTTAGGAAGTGATTTACATAAGCAGATGCAAGCATGGCAAACTGTATTAAACGATCCAGAAAGTTCTATTAATAAATCCATGCGTATGTGGTCTGAATTTTCAATAAATATTGATTATGGAAAATTGACTGGATTACAGGCAGGATTACAACAATTAGCTGATCAGATGCCTAAAATAGACATGAGCTCATTTGCAGGCTTACAATCTCATTTAGGCGAATTATTGAATACAGATAATATAATTAATTCTAAATTTTCAGAGGTTATTGATTATGCATATGAAACAGCAAAAGAAATTGAAGAGCCAGACATTGGAAAGGAAGAATTAAAAAATAATATCATAGAAGAAATTGATAATAAGGATGCTAAAAAATCTACCATAAGAAATAGTGAATTTCAAAAAGCTGTATGCAGAATGATATGTTTTATTTTGTTGACAGCTTGTACATATTTATATCAAGCTGGTGGGATTGAAAATGCATCAGTAAATGATTTTATCAATTATATAATGGCATATATAGTGCCCTCGCTGTTATCAAGTGGTTTATATAATAATGGTAGTATGATAGCAAATACATGCGTTGAAAAAACTACCATTCAGTAAAATCTATTCCATTTTAGTAAGTCTTGAGATAAAATATGTTCTGTGAATTATTCACAAGATAATATTTTAAGGAGGCTTGGCAATGAACAAGGATTTTGAACGCTGCTGTAGCTTTCTTGCAGACATGATTATTAAATATGCACCAGAGATAAAAGAAGAAGTAGAGGTGTGTATGATGATCAAGGATTCAATTGATGACGAGAAAGTAAGCAGGCAGAAACAATTTGACCGGTTCTGTTATTACTTAGGTGGGGTAAAACAGTTTCTGGACAAAAAGGCTGCATAGGCAGCTGGCATCCTGTAGATAATATGCTACGGGATGTATACATATATTACGGGACTTCATTCATAAGAGTGGAGTCTTTTTGTTTTATTCTTTCATCTTGGAAAAAGTTTTGGTTGAACAGAGGTTGGAATGATGATAAAATTTAGTTGGGACAATAGCGAACGCATGCGTTCACATTTCATAACTAAGAAGTAATGGATTGGAGAGGTGCTTATGGCAGATAAAATTGGAACCGATGGATGATTATGTAAAGCAATTGGATAGTGTTTTGTCATCAGGAAACAGAAAGCTTTTAACTGGTTCCGGTTCTGTAAGTCATAAACAGGCGTTGGAGAAAGCAAAGTCAGAATACAGAAAATATCAGGAGATTACTTTGACACCAGTCGAAAAAGCATATCTTGAAAGCATTAAAGAGGTTTCCAAGGAAGTAAAAAGGAGATAACATCTGATGAAAAAACAGCAGAAATGTTACATATATACAAGAGTTTCCACTTCCATGCAGGTAGATGGTTACAGTCTTGATGCACAGAAGGACAAGCTTAAGAAATATACAGAGTATCAGGAAATGTCTATCGTCGGGGAATATTCTGATGAGGGTAAATCTGGCAAAAGTGTGGAAGGCAGACCACAGTTTAAGCAGATGCTTGCGGATGTAGAAAGTGGCAAAGACAATGTTGATTATGTGCTGGTATTTAAGCTGTCACGATTTGGAAGAAATGCTGCAGATGTTTTATCGTCATTGCAGAAAATGCAGGATTATGGAGTTAATCTTATCTGTGTAGAGGATGGGATTGACAGCTCTAAGGATGTCGGGAAGCTGATGATATCTGTGTTATCTGCGGTTGCAGAGATAGAACGTGAGAATATCCTTGTCCAGACAATTGAAGGTTTTTCTACATCATTCGTCAAGGGTGTGCTGGACAATCCGATATATTGCGGTAAGCTTGCATTTGGCAGAAGAAAAAATGAGAAGATTCCGGGAACAAGGAATGAATATCATATCGTAAAACAAAAGGATTACTTGCTAAGTGATGGAGTCCATGAGGCAATTATATCAGAAGAAATGTGGAACCAGGCACACAGAAAGCGGCAGGAGACAGGTGTTTTACAGGTAAAAACACATAGTCTTGAGCATGAACATATTTTATCAGGGATTATTAAGTGCCCTGTATGTGGAAGCGGTATGTATGGCAATGTGAATCGTAAGAAGCATCCGGACGGAGGCTATTACAAGGATTATTTCTATTATGCCTGCAAACACAGGAAGCTTGTGGATGGACACCGCTGTACTTATAAAAGACAGTGGAATGAGGACAGAATCAATGCGGCAGTTGAGGAAATTATCCGTAAATTTGTAAAGAACCCAAAGTTTGAGCAGGAAATCCGTAAGCAGATAGGAAGCAGCATTGATACTTCGGAGCTTGACAAGGAATATGATGGATTAAAAGATAGACTGAGCCAGACAACCGGGGCAAAAAACAGGCTTGCTGACCAGATGGATCATTTATCTGTATCCGATAAGAATTATGACAAAAAATATAATGACATGCAGGAACGTTTGGACAAGCTATATGATGAAATCACTGATATTGAGGATGCCATGGAAGAAGTCGAAACAAGACTATATAATATCAGGCAGGACAAAATCTCAGAAGATAATGTTTACCAGTTCCTTTTATTCTTTGATAAGCTGTATGATAAATTTACAGATCTGGAAAAGAAGACATTTTTGAAGAGCTTCCTGTCGGATGTGTTTATCTATGAGGAAGAGCAAAAGGATGGCAGAATATTAAAAGGTCTCCGGTTTAAATTTCCTATATATATGAATGGCAGAAATGTATTAGGCGTGGATTGGGACAACGAGAGTACAGATGAGACCGTAGTACTGCTTTCCTACAAAAAGCCAGACGGACATATCAACGTAAAAGTTGAGTTTGGCGAGGGTGAGGGAAAAGTTCCGCTTGATAATATCGCTAAAAGAGCCGAAGAATATAAGCCCAAAGAACGAGTGACCTACAAAATGATAAAGGAGTACATAGAAGCTAAATATGGCTTCAAGGTACATACCGCATATATCGCAGAGGTAAAGAGAGATTTAGGATTGCCGATGTACGATGCTCCTAATGCGGTAGAAGAATTGAAACAGCCGAGGAAGCATCCGACAGCGGAGAAAGTGGAAGCGATAAAGGATGCATTAAGATATTTTGAAATTATGGAGGAGATTTAATGAGTAGTTCTATCTTTTTGAGTTATCCAAGACCATTTAAAAAAAGGCAAGAAGAATTTATTGAAAGAATAATTCATTATTTTGAAGAAAGAGAGTTACAACCAAGAACGTTAGGGGTGACAGATTATGATATGGATGCGCCATTAACAGCAATAAGAAGGTTGATGTTAGAATCAAATGGATTAGTAACAATAGCGTTTAGAAGAAGTTTAATTAAACAAGGAACAGGGAAACCGATTAGTGATATTGGCGAGGAGGAGTATGATTTATCCAATAAATGGTTAACTAGTCCATATTGTCAAATTGAACCGGCTATGGCTTTCCAATTGGGATTGCCTGTTTTAATACTGAGAGAGAAAGGGGTTATTGCAGAAGGAATATTAGAAAAGGGTGTTCTTGGGGTGTATATGCCAGAATTTGATTTGAATTGTAATTTAGATGATTATTTTAAATCTAAAGAATGGATACAAATAATTCAAAAGTGGGAAGGTTATGTCAGAAAAGTTGTGGATAACAAAGGTAAACCTCCTATGCTGTATTAAATGTTGTTTATGCAGTAGTCTATTACACAAACGGAATGGATGTTGTATTTTAAAATATCAGATAAATAGGACGGTTGTAGAGAAAAGCTGGTAAATAAAAAAATAAAGGAGAATATTGACATGGTAGAATGAATTATAAGTAATAAAGAATGGATATTTAGTGGCTTAGGTATAGCTATTATATCAGCTTTCTTTGCAATATTAAAAACAAAAACTCCTAAAGGTGGTGAGGGAAATCTTAATGTTAGTGGAGATAAAAATGTTATCGGGGATGGAAACATTCTTCAAATTACAAATCTTACAGAAGAAAAACAACAATCAAATATAAAAATAGTAGATATCTCTTTAAATGAAGATAAAGAATTTATTGTTGATATAAAATTGAGAAACATTGGAGACCAAGTAGCCTATATAAAAGAGATATCATTCGATATATTAGATTACTATAATATGATCAATCCGCAAATGACCCATTATCAATTGGTAGAATCCTCTCATACTTATGATGTGGTTTTAGGGAAAGAGAAACAACAAGTATTTAATGTTTCACAAAGTATAGGTGCAAATGAAGTCGATAGATTTCAGGTGAAGCTTGCAAGTTCTATAGCAGAAACGCGTATGGTTACGATTTATTACTTAACATTATCGATTATATATGATGAAGATAACAAAGTAGTAAAATCAGAGAAATATCTTTGGGCTGTTCCATCTATTAGTGAATATGCAGCATGTTACATAAGCCATACCAGCATGGAAATTGCGAAGAAAAATTATTTAGAATTAAAGAAAATGAATAACTACGATGCAATTAAAAGCAATCATTTTATAAGTATTCTTAAGAGTTATGAAGAGAATAAGTCAGATTTTTTGATTAAACATTAAGGATAAATGTAGTAGGTTATTGATTACTGCTATTCATATTATAAAGATAATTATATTTTTTCTGTTGATTTGTGGGGATATGTCTTAAAATGACACGCATGTGGAGACTGTGGTAGGACTATACAGAAAGGATATATAGAAATCCTTGAATTTACGCACTTTGTAGAGTTTTTCAGCTTCAACAGGATTGCTGAAGATTACAAGGAAAAAGAGCTTGTGAGGAAGGTAACGGTTGTTGTGGCATTAGACCTCGGTTGTGGGAACACAAATAATTCTGAATATGAAAGTAAATAGAGAACTATCAGATATGCTGATAGAACGTAGGGATACTTGAAAGAGTGTCCCTATTTTTTATATTAGGGCATTCCATTAGCCGAATTGCACAATTTCAAAAATCATCCTTTCCGTGTGGTTGATGATGAAAAGATGGAGTAAACTACAGAGAGTATCCGTCAGTATGGTGTACTTGTACCGGGAATTGCAAGACAGAGAAGGAGTTCATTATTTAATCTTTATTGATAAGGTAAAGATTTATGCTCAGTGTTATGCAGCGATTGCAAATCGTATGGGAGACTTGGACAGATTGCGGTGCATCCGGATGGCCACAATGGTAGTCAGAATATACATGTTCATATCGTGATAAATTCCGTCAGAAAGTATGAGGGAAGGAAAGAAAAGTGGCATGACAAGCCCTGTGAATGGAAGCAGGGCTGTAAGCACAAAAGTACCGGAAAGATGATGCACAATGTAAAGAAGTGGGTGAAGGAAAGCTGTATCAGACATGGGTTTGAACAGGTGGATCTGCTTACCAAGAAGCACAGGGATAATTACTGGGTGGAAAAGAGGCTTATGAATAAAAATGCCAGCGATGGTGTCGGCATCACATCGAATAGGGAATTGATTCGTAACACTATTGACAAGATGCTGCCCGCTGTAGATTCTTTTGAACAGATGGTAGAATGCCTGAAGGGGATATATGGCTGGAAGGTCCGTGTTACGGATAAAACAGTAACCTTTGCCACTTCGGACATGAAAAAGGGAATACGAGGGAATAAGCTTGGTGATGGATATGGCAAAGCGGAGCTTGTGGAACGGATAGCCCAGATTGTAACGGAAAGAGAAGCGGTAAATGAGGCGCGAAGGATTGCAGAGGAGCAAGCAAAAGCGAAGGCAGAAGCTGCTGCAAGAGAGGAAGCAATCCGGAAGAAAAAGCAGATTGAAGAAGAACGAAAGAAAACAGAAATCCTGTCGAGGAAACGGAAGCTTGCATATGAGCGAAATAATATTCAGCATAAATATTATAGTGCGGAATTGGATCGTCCTGACTGGAACAGGGAGTATGTAGAGTATCTGGACGCACAATTTATCAGAGATGCTGCCTTGTTATCTGAGGAAGAACTTATAGCACCGATTATGACAAGGGAAGAGTTTGAGAAAGAACAGGCGGTTGTTTTGTATCGTGAAAAGGCTGATAAGGCAGGAGAACTTTGGGATAAGGCATTGTCGGAGTTATACAGTGTAACACATAAGTGGAAATGGGAATATATGGATTATCTTGAAGAAACACGGTTTAAGGAATTATCGAATGTAACGCTTCGTGAGGCTAAGGAAAAGATTCTGTCTTATGAGGAATTTGCAAAATTAAAGAAAGCAGTAAAAAAGATACAGGAGCAGACTTTTGAAGTGTTTGATAGTTCGGCTGATGCAAAAGATGAGACACAGACTATTGTAGTGTCAGAGAAAGCAGATATTGAAGTTCCTAAGATAGAAGAAGTGGTATTAGAAAAGGCGGAGCATGTTCCAGAGGTAATTGATTATACCAAGTTGTCTATAGAAGAACGCGCGTCTATTTTGCAAGCACCTACAGATGATTATGTAGCAGAGTACGATGCGTATTGTCAGCGTATGGGATATACAGCAGAAAAGATGAAAAGTGTTCGTTATAAGATGGATGTGTATGATGAATTTATAGAGGAATATCAGTATCGTAAAAAGCATTGTGGTATGAGAGGTGATTCAGGAATAGTAAATATTTCAGAAAAGAGAAGAGAAACAAGGTAATATAGTGTTAGATTACTAGGAGGCCTGCGAATTATTGGCAGTACGCCTAGTATGAAAATTATTATGTCCTGTGCTTTACAACTAGGGATAAAGTGGTGTTATCTGCTTCTAGTATACATTAACAAAACTAGAAGATGATTTATTTGAATTAGGTTAGAACTTGTTTACTGTAGTAGAGTTTCTTTACAAGTTAGTGGCTTTAGATTGTTTTGTGCACTAACACGGAGATAATTCAATTATTACGCAGAGAAGATTCGTGCGTTGGTGAAGATTTCTGCGTTGAGATTTTGGGAGAATGATGATATACTTTATATTGACACAGTGTATATTTCTAATTTTGCTGAAAGGTATTGAACGATGGAAGTAAGTTATAAAAAATTATGGAAAGTTCTCATCGATAAAGATATGAAGAAAAAGGATTTACAGTCTGCTGCAGGAATAAGCTGGGCCTCTGTTACTAAACTTTCTAAAGGAGAGATTGTAAGCATGGAAGTATTGATGAAAATATGCAAAACATTGGAATGTAACATCGGAGATATTATGGATTTGATTCCAGAGGAAATTAAGTATAATCAGTAGAGGACAATCATGGCGAGTTCGAAGAAAAATGATGTGATTAGTGTTGCGTCTCCACACACGATAAAGAAATTTGAATTGATCTCCAAGTATGTAGAAGCCTGGGTGGAAATACTTCTTAATTCTCAGAAGTGTAATGGTATCGTGTATATAGATTGCATGTCTAATAGCGGTGTTTATAGAAAAGAAACGGAAGATGGTGAGATAATAGAAGGAACTGCGCTTCTTGTTGCCAATATTATAGCTAAGGCTATGGAGAAGTATTCTTCGCGGCAGGCATTTTTATATTTCAATGATAAAGAATCGGATAAGATTGACGAGCTTAATACGAGGCTGCCAAAAATGACTCACAATTTTCATATTCAGACATATTCGATGGATGCGAGTGAGTTGCTTAATAAAATCAGTAGTCAGTTCTCGTCAGTTTTTCAAGGGATGAACTTTTTGTTGATTTATGACCCATATGATGCAAATATCGATTGGGAGGCATTGATGCCCTTTATGAGAAATTGGGGTGAAATCATTATTAATCATATGGTCTCGGATACTGTTAGGGCTGCAAAGACAGCAAAACGTCAGGCGGTTATTGATAAATATGAGAGAACTTATAGAACAAATATAGAAGATTTGATTTCTTTTGGTAGCGATAGAAATGCTTACGAACAAAAAATACAGAGTATTATTCGCGATCTGAGCGGAAGAAGAGATAGATACTATATTGCTTCGTTTCCGTTCTTCAATAAAAGGAAATCAGTAGTATATGATCTAATTCATTGCACTGGTCACCATCTAGGATTTGATCTTTTTAAAGAAATAGCGTGGAAAACATTTGGTGACAAATCATCTGATAAAAAAGAAAATGATGATTCTGAATATGAGCAATTATCGTTAAATCTTTTTACAGGAGAGGTTGAAGTGGAAAATCATACAGATGATTCTTGTTATACGTTGAGAGATGTAGCCAAGTATTTGCAGGATCATTTTAAGGGGCAAGCAGATGTCCCTAAGGATGAAGTTCTGAATTATATAGCAGACCATCCGGTGTTTCCTACAAGAAATTATAAAACAAAGATTTGGAATGCACTTAAAAGGCGTTACGGTGCAGTTGTAAAACAGCAAACAATAACTTTTTCAGATAGGAGCTAATTAACATGCCAGAAGTAGAAGGCTATATACAAAGAAAATCCATGCTTTATAAAACAGGTGTAGAGTATGGAGATTATACGATTAACTTCGTCCAAGGGTGTGCTCATGGATGTAAGTATCCCTGTTATGCCTTCTCACTAAAGAAGAGGTTTGGGCAAGTAAAAACATATGAAGAGTGGTTAAAGCCATACCTGGTAATCAATACACTGGAACTACTTGAAAAAGAGATTCCAAGGCTGAAGGAAAAGATAGAATCAGTCCAGTTGTGTTTTACTACAGATCCATTTATGTATGGATATTCTGAGATAGAACAGATGGCAATAGCTTCGATTAAGAAGTTGAATGCCGAAGGAATTAAGTGTACGGCACTTACGAAAGGTATACTTCCTCAGGAACTAGCTAAATGCTCAAAGGAAAATGAGTATGGAATAACACTAATTTCATTGGATGAAGATTACAGGCAGCGGATGGAACCGGGGGCGGCTACATCACGTGAAAGGCTTGATGCTCTACGCTGGCTTCACAATCATGGATGCAAGACATGGGTAAGCATAGAACCGTATCCTACGCCAAATCTTATTGAACAAGACTTGATGGAACTATTAGAAGTAGTAAGTTTCACAGACAAGATAATTTTTGGAAGAACCAATTATAGCAAAGAAATAAGCGCATACAAGCAACATAAGAAGTTCTACAATCAGTGTGCAAAAACAGTGATTGAGTTCTGCGAAGAACGGCAGATAGCTTACCACATTAAAGATAAGACAATGACCCCGGAATGAGTCCGAATTTTGGGACAGCATGTTAGATAGGATGGTAGAGTCCAGTAGTAGACATATTTGAAAATCTAAGGAGGAAATCAGATGGCTGCAATACATGATTTGCTTGCACAAGTGCAAGATCAGGCTTTGAGAGAAAGAATAGAAAAAGAAATAGAAAAAATGTCAAAAACCAAAAAATTTGGGTTGGTTTTTGAAGAGCATCTTCCTGAGTGTACGCCTTTGTATGACGTAAAGATAAAGAAAGGCAGCATAGTGGCTAAAAAGGCAGGCTATATCAATGATATTTATGAAGTGGTTGATATACGAGAGAAAACGGCAACCTGTGTAAATAAGATCTCCCAAGAGACCGAAGTTATTGATCTCGAAAGTTTAATCGCAGTAGCACAATTTGGTGAGCCTATATATCCGTATCTTAAGCCGATTGATAGTGTGAGCAATGCTCCTGATAGTGACCTCTGGCATACTTTAATAGAGGCAGATAATTTTCATGCGCTTCAATTGTTAGAGTACCTGTATGCGGGTAAGGTGGATTGCATATACATTGACCCTCCGTATAACACAGGTGCAAAAGACTGGAAGTATAATAATGATTATGTGGATGGGACAGATGTATATCGCCATAGTAAATGGTTAACTTTTATGGAGCGTCGCCTGAAGTTAGCAAAGCAATTACTTAATCCAGAAAGTTCAGCGCTGATAGTCACCATTGATGAGAAGGAATACCTAAGGTTGGGAATGCTTCTTGAGCAGATGTTTCCAGAAGCGAGAATTCAAATGATTAGTACTATCATCAATCCTACAGGAACAAAGCGTGCAGACGAGTTTTCACGTACAAATGAATTTATATATTTTGTGAGAATTGGTCAGTGTAGTATAGAACAGGTGGCTAAGGTAAAGACTGTAGCATCAAATGTTGAAGTTCATTGGGAACCATTAAGAAGACATACCGCTTCGAATATTCGAGATGCGCAGCATCCAAATCAGTTTTTCCCACTTTTTATTGATGTAAATACTAATGACATTGTTGAAATTGGTGAAAATTTGCCTTTCGGAACTGATATTTCAACAGTAGAGCCAAAAGAAAATTGCGAAACAGTATGGCCAATTCGAGATAATGGTAGCGAGATGATGTGGGGACTGAAAAGAGAAACATTTATCAAGCGTTTGGAAAGCGGATACGTGAAGATTGGCAGACATACGCCAAATAAGCCACAGAAATACTCAGTTTCATATCTTGCTTCAGGTACGATAGAGGATATTGAAACGGGCAAGGCTGTTATTACTGGTTATGATAAGCATGGTGCGGTAAAAGCATATTACAAAGATGGCAAAAAGGCGATTCCTACAACGCAATGGGCTAATTCGTCTCACGACGCTAAAGTATATGGAACCTTACTTCTCCAGCAGATACTTCCAGATAGGCAGTTTCCGTTTCCAAAATCACTGTATGCTGTGAGGGATTGTCTTAATTTGTTTATAGCGAATAAGCCTGATGCGCTTGTTGTTGATTTTTTTGCAGGATCAGGAACAACGCTTCATGCGGTAAATCTATTGAATGCTAATGACGGAGGAAAACGTCGTTGTATTTGTGTAACAAATAACGAAGTATCTGACGCTGAAGCAAAAGAGTTGATGGAAAAAGGTTTGAAACCTGGTGATGACGAATGGGAAAAATTGGGAATAGCCAGATATGTAACATGGCCACGCACTGTAAGTAGTATTACCGGAAAAGATAGTGTTGGAAATGCTATTAGTGGTAATTATTTTGAATCTGAAATGCAAATTGGGGCAGGACTAAAAGCAAATGCGGCATTTTTTAAGTTGGGATTCTTAGATAAAACTGCTGTGGCTTTAGGTAGACAGATTTCAGAACTGATTCCAGTGTTATGGATGAAAGCAGGAGCAATCGGTATGTGTCCTGAACTATCTCCTGAACATAAACATATGGCGATTTATCCACAAAATAAGTTTGCGGTGCTTTTGGATGAAAAGCATTTTTCGGAATTTGAAGAACAATTGAGAATACATCCTGAGATTACGACACTTTATATCATCACAGATTCTGATGCTGGATACAGAGAAATGATATCAGGATATGGAGACAAAAATACGTATCAATTATACAGAGATTATTTAGATAATTTCAGAATCAATGTTGGGAGGTAAGATATGAAAGCAGAATTATTTCCATTTCAGAAACGAGCATTGTCTGATTTAAGAATGAAAACAGGGGAAGCAATTGGCGGATATCAAAGGACGCACTCTAATCAGGTTGTTTCATTTACAGCACCGACCGGAGCGGGAAAGACTATTATTATGGCGTCTTTGATAGAGAACATATTTTTGGGCGATGTGGAATATCCAGAGCAGCCTGAGGCAATAATTATTTGGTTATCTGATTCTCCACAGTTGAACGAGCAATCGAAACAAAAAATAGATTTAAAAGCAGATAGGATTAGAATCGGGCAATCCGTAACAGTAGCAGAAGATTCATTTGATCAGGAATACTTTGATGATGGTCATATATATTTTCTGAACACACAAAAACTTGGCAAGAGTTCTAATCTTACAAAGCACAGCGACACAAGACAATATACCATCTGGGAAACTTTGGCTAATACAGCAAGAGATAAGAGCGACAGGCTATATGTCATTATCGATGATGAGCGCGTTATAATAAGGACAAAGTTAGAGAAACCCAGTAAAATCAAGGGGTTAGCACTAATTTAGTCCTTATTTTTATACCATTTTAGCGGTAAAGATAGGGCAGCGCTGCAATATTAAACCGAAAATCCAAGTCAGTATCACAGATG
>ENA-OWON01000564-OWON01000564.1-gut-metagenome-genome-assembly--contig:-NODE-564-length-12727-cov-3.089881_pt1 | contig 12727 bp, 9 predicted proteins | sample MGYA00248257_ERZ651798 | MGnify/ENA primary metagenome ERZ651798 (study PRJEB26908, sample SAMEA4031708) | gut metagenome | biome: gut; feature: normal infant; material: stool | place: China | collected 2015 ... | reverse complement strand
TCGCCCCCCCCTCCCCCCATCTCTTTATTTTCGCAAAAAATCGACCCTTCTATGGGGAAGTTGCGCAGGGGGTTAGTCGTAAGTATTGGATAAAGCAGGCCAATTTTGGTAGAGATGACCACTTACGCCAAAATAGGTAGCATTTGGCGACATAACATTGAAAAATGTGTAGCACATCGCTATGTTTTTATTACGAAAAGATTCCAAATTGGCTTATTTCTGACTCACTTTTCAAGCGCCTTGCGGTTCCTGTTGAAACTTGCTGACCTTTGGATGGGTCGAATAAGGCCTCAAGGGGGATGAATTATCACTTTGACGGCGTGTAGACTCAAACGATTTATTGCACTTTTGAGTAGCTTGGCGTTCGCGCTTGTCATAGCCCTTGCCGTTGTTTCTTTTGTTCCTCGTGCATTTGGATACATGCCCTTTGCTGTGCTCTCGGGCTCTATGGAACCCGAGCTTCCCGTTGGCTCCATGGTGTTTGTTCGCCAGGTTGAGCCAGCGGATATTGCCGTGGGTGACAATGCAACCTTTTACCGATCGGATGGCGCCGTGGTGACGCACCAGGTGTACGAGATCGACCCTGCCGCGCAGATGATCGGCACGCAGGGCATTGCAAACAAAAATGCAGATGGAAGCATCATGCACGATGCCGAGCAGACGCCATTTTCGCGCGTGATCGGCACTGTTTCTTTTTGTGTCCCTTACCTGGGCTTCGTCAACGCTTATTGCACGACGATGCCCGGCTTGCTTGTTGTGGTGGCCGTTCTGGCGCTGCTGATCACGGCGTCGATAGTGCTCGATCGGATGGTTCCCGACGAGCCTGCGGGCAAGCATGCCCGCGTGCATGCGAGGGAGCGGCGTTCATAGCGGCAGGGAAAAGCGTCGGCGGCGGTAGGGGCCGTTGCCGGGGAAAACGATTCTCGAAAGGAAGAGAACGATGGAAAACAAGAAGAAAAAGCGCTACGGCATCATTGCCGCCCTGCTGCTGTTGGTACTGGCTGCCGGTGTGGGTACCTATGCATGGCTGACGGCGCAGGAGCACATTGACAACGTGTTCACGGTGGGTAGCTTTGGCCACCCGGAAAACAAGCCTGATCCGACCGATCCCGAGAAACCGGACCCCGATAATCCGAACACTGAAAAGGCCTACCTGTTCGAGACCCAGTGGGTTGCCAACTCCAAGATGGTTCCTGGCGCCACTGTGGCCAAGAACCCCAATGTCGGCATCAAGGCTGGCTCTGATGATGCATACGTATTCATTTACGTAAAGAATGCCATCGTCAAGCCTGGCACCAGCCTTGAAAAGACCCCGTACTTTACGCTCAAAAATACGAATTGGAAGCCCGTTGAGGGTCAAGTCAAGACCAACCAATCTGACAACTCTGGCAACCAGTACGTGAGCGGTCTGTTTATGTACTCCAAGAACTCTGCCGCAGAGAACCTGCCTGCAAAGCTCGAAGCCAACAAAGCAGCGCAGGACGTTTATACCGATGAGCTTTTCACTGCCGTGACGATTCCCTCTGCCATGAACAACACCGATGTTGTCGAGACTACTACTGACCCGAAACAGGCTCCCACGATGACGGTCTCTGCCTACATCTTTGGCGCGGGCCAGAATGGCACCGAGCAGGGTGAAAATGCTGACGCGCAGAATGCCCTTAAGCAGGCCAAGGAATGGGCTAAGACTCAGGCTTAATCCCCCTCCACCGAGATCCCGGCCCGCTCCCCATCCCCATTTTCGGGCCGGGATCTCGATCCCCTTTTTATCGACGACTGGCGAACGTAATGCTCAACAATCTTTCCGACAATCAGAAACGCACCTTGGCGCTTGCCGCGATGGCGCTGTTGGCCCTGGCGTGCCTGTGCGGCACGCTGGCTTTTACCGTTGATATGGTTCCGGCGAACAACGTCCTATCGTTTGGCGGCGTGAAGGTACGAGTCTGCGAATACACCCTCAACGTGCAGGGCGAGGAGATTCCGTTTGATCCCAACGAGCACGGTGACTATCCCGACACCAAGGCCGGGGGTTCTGACATCAGCCGCATTGTGCGCGTGGAGAACGTCGGCGCGCAGCCTGAGTACGTTCGCGCGCGTCTGCGCATGACGTCGGTGGCGCCCGACGGTTCGAGCGCGGATGCTTCGGGCAGCGTTGCGTTTCATGTGAACGCGGGCGAGGGGTCCCCGTGGATCGATGGCGGCGATGGGTGGTACTACTACCGCGGATTGGCCGGGCGTGGCGGCACGCTCGACCCCGGTGCCATGACGGAAAGCCTCATGGACTCGCTGCGCTTTGTGGGCGACTACCACGATGCCGCGCGCGGCGGCTCATTCAGGCTCGATATCGATGTTCAGGCCGTGCAGGCCAAAAACCAGCAGGCAAGCGATACCGTCCTCGACGTGCTTGACGTCGCGGGCTGGCCGGAGGCGAACTAGCCTATGAAGATCAAGAACATGAACCGGGGCGTGCTTAGCAGGCTAGTTGCCGTCGCGGCGATTGCCCTTTGCTGCGTTATGGCGCTGCCAACGGTGGTGCATGCCGAGGACGTGCCCGAGAACACAAACGAATACCACATCAAAAACGCGAACGACTTTTTGGTGTACGTGGCGCTTTCGCGTGAGCGCGATACGTCCGGCTGGCGCGTTTATCTCGATAACGATATCGTGCTTAATGATGACGACATGAAGACCATTGTCTCGCACACCGTTAAGCATCTGTCGTTTGGCAACAAGGAGCATCCGTTTAAGGGCGTGTTCGATGGTCAAAACCACACCGTTGAGGGCCTGAGCTACGATAAAGACGCTTTTGACCCCGAGCGCGATACGGGATTTTTTGCCGAGACCAACGGTGCCACCATCAAAAACTTCCTGGTCAAGGACGCCAACGTGTGGGCGGACTTCCGCGGTGGCATTATCGTGGGCAAGGCCGTCAAAACGCGCTTCGAAAACGTTATGGTCATGGAGAGCACGCTGCACGTGACCTGCGCCAACAATGCTCTCAACCTCATTACCAACGCAGGCTTTGAGGGCGGTCTTATCGCCGGCGAGCTCGACGGCTGCACCCTCTACAACTGCGAGGTCCGTGGCGGCCGTGCCGTCAACAATACGACCTCGGGCGTGCAGGCGCTCGGCGGTGAGGGTCTGTATATGGCGGCGTTTGCCGGTTACGTTACAAATTCGACGATTGAGTACTGCCGCGTTACGCCTACGCGCAACGGAGACGGCTCGGTTGCCAAGAACGGCATGACCGACGTTACCAATAAGTACGACGTGGCTGTTGGCGCTCTGGGCGGCAACAACGTGTACGCCTCGGGTTTTGTGGGCTGCATGGCGGGTAACGCCAAGATTATCGACTGCTTCTCGACGGCGCAGTGCTACAGCTATGCCGCGTCGTACGTGGGCGTCGTCGCCGTGACGCGTGCGTGGACGGGTGGCTTGGCGGGTCGTATTCTAACCGAAAAGGGCAACGAGCTCGTTCGAAGCCATTTTGCGGGTGGCTTGAGCTCGCGTCAGTACAATCCCATCGCCGTGATCCCCATCATTCAAAACGATGTGAACCTGGGCGGTATTGCTGCGCGCGCCAACAAGGGTGACGCCACGGTTACCGAATGCTACTTTAAGCCGAGCGTGAGCCTAAAAGGCAGCAGCCAGGGCAACCCTGCCAAAAAGAAAATCCCCTCGTTTGGCGGCGACGGCACCACCAAGGGTGATGGCTATGGTCCATGGGATGACGAGCGCTACACCACGCGCGAGCTGTGGGAAGAGCACGACTACGATTTCTGTGCCGGCACCATGCGCTCGACCGACAACGACGATGCCCTGGGTGGCCAGCACCCCAATGAGTGGGCGATGGATTACACGCTGAATATTCCCGTGCATGGCCAGAGCGTTAAGGCGACGATTGATTTTCCCGGCGCGGGCACCGCGACCATCGAGGCGACCAAACTTGGAATTGAACAGAAGACCTCGGATCCGTACGCCTTTGCCGTGAGCGCCGTGCTGGCGGGAACGGCTCAGGGCTTGGCCCAGGGCGATACATCGGTGACGTTTAGGCAGGATACCTCCGCAAAGCCTGAGGGGCTGAGTAAGGCGAACGACGGCTACCGCTTTATGGGCTGGTTCCGCGAGCCCGACGTGCGTGTGAACCGAATTGGACAAGACAACAGCTGGTTTGACGGCAAGACCGATGCTGCTGCTGTCGCTGCTGACAAGCGCGTCGAGGAGAACACGGCCCACGATAAGGCTTCGACCTACACCGCCGACAACGGAAGCGGCGTCGATGAAAAATTCGGCTTCAAGGGTAACGACCTCTTTATCGCTTCATACGAGGCGCAGGTGCTGTTCTATAACGTTAAGGGTGAGACGCTTGATTGGAAAACCGGTGATGCGCACGACAAGTCAGTTGATTGGTATCGCTACGGTGTGGATGTGACGCCTACGGCTCCTGCAGACCGCGAGGGGCTTTCCGACAGCGCAACGTTTATCGGCTGGACCTCGCAGCCTAGCAACGAGGCCGGGAAGAACGGTGCCTATGCCGCCATCACCTCTACTCAGCTGGCTGATCTGAAAAACAAGGGAGCATTCTATCCTGCGGGTAGCGAGATCACCGTGGTCGGGCCTACCGATTTCTATCCCGTGTACAGCGACTACGTGTCGAACATCCTGACGGAGTTTGAAGGCCACGACCCGGATGATAAAACTAAGCGCGAAGGCGTGGGCAAAACTTACGTTAAGGTTGGGACTGCAGAAGATGGCACAAGCGCGTATACCGTGCAGGTGCTCGATGTATCCGGCAATGCTATATCCAAGGACGGCACCCTGCCCGACGGCTATCGCTTCTTGGGTTGGTATGAAAACAAGGGAACCGAGGATGCCCCGCTCGAGGTGCGCGTAAGCCGCGATCCCAGCTATACGCTCCCCGCCGATGTCGATTTAACCGCGCCGCATACCTACATCGCCCGCTTTGAGTACCGAGTGGATTATTACGTTCGGGCTTATACCAACCATGAGTTTACGGACAGCAAGCTACTTTGTTCCGTTTGGAATCGCTATCAAACGCCCTTTGAGGAAAACGTCGGTAGTACCTTCGTGCGTGAAAACGTCGTCCACTGGGGCCCGGAGCATGTTGACCACGGTATAAAGGATAGTTATGAAACGTGTGGCACACGCTTCACGAAGGAAACACTTGTCGTGAGTCCCCTTAACGCGTACTCGCACAACGTTAAAAACGATACGGGAGCCGATACTCTAAAAAACCTCTATGCCGATACCGATTTTCCAGGCGCTGCAACGCTAAGCGATACTTGGACTTCGGCTTCGCTGAACGTAACGGTCAAACCGGTGAATGATCGCTATCGCCTGAATTTCTGGACGCTTGAGCGCGATGGTGAATATTGGACATATGTGAAAAATCCCATCGAGAGCATGGTGCGTACAGATAAGAAGTACTACGTTCGCGCGATGATTACCACGGACGTTAATTTCTACAACAAGGGCGATAATGTCGTGAGGACTGCCACGCGGCGCTATGAGAGTAACTTGCTGCAGGCCAAGGTGAACGGGGCGGATCCGACGTTCACGTATTACTACCCGCATGTGAACACCTCGGTTGAGGCAAAAGGAAAGCCGCAGGACGGGCTAACTGGTTCTTATGAAAGCCCCTTGACCCTTGAGTCTTCTCCGACCGATGCGGAGATGGCGGTGCCGGGTTATAAGTTCTTGGGCTGGATTTCGACTGCCGAGGTCCAGAAGGATTCTGCCGTCTGGAACTATATCTACGACGTCGCCGGCGATTCCTTCACCACTTCTGACCCGGATAAGGCCGAACCGTATCTGGTGAAACCAGATTTTAAGGTCACCCAGTGGCAGGATGCCTATCCGGTGTACGCGAAGTACGATGTTAGGTACACCACCAACCTGTATCGCGCCGGTTTTAAGGGCACGGACAAGGTCAATGTGCCTAGGTACGACATCGATCCCGTTATCAACGCGGGCACCGACCCTGCTACGGCAACGGTGACCCCTGACGTCACGACTCCGGTTTATAAAGCAGGCGGTGAGCTGTATAAGTTGCAGAAGGTTGAGATCGAGCTTCCGAATGGCGAAGTTGAAGAGATCGAACCTAACGGCGATAACTCGTATTCCCATCAGGTGGAACCCGGCGGGGCCTATACATTTGTGGCGTACTATTCGCCGTTGGCGGTCGTGTACCATCTCAATGCCAAAGATGTTGACGGCAAAGTTGCTCAGCAAGGCGATATGCTCGGCAACCTTGATGGCGGCATCCCGAAGCCCACTTATGACGTCAGCGCTATCGATAGGGATACGGGAGGTGCGTTCAACGCCTTCGTGGGCTGGACGGAAGCCAAGCCGGCACCTGTCAAGGGCTATGTCGCTTGGTCGGAGGGTATCCGCATGGTGAGTGCTTCTACCGTGGTCAGGGCCCCCATGGAGCTGTACCCGGTCTACCGTCCCAGCCTGGTTACCGTTCAATCGAACATCGACTTAAATCTCGCGAATCCTGCTCTTGTCCGCGGTCTCGGCCGTACTGATTCCGGCGACCAGATCTCTCTTGAGGTCAAGGCTGTCAAGGAGGTTGTGGGCATTGACGGCACCAAGTACGACTTTGTCGGCTGGTCGCGCGATTATGTCAATGACGGGCAGTACACCCTGATGACTGACGATGAGAAGTATCCCCTCGAGGGCAGCGATCTGCGTCGAAACCTGATTGGCCAGCATATTACCGTCCGCATCGATAATCGCCACAGCCGTCTCATCGCACGAACTCTCGATGGCAAGCACCAGGCGACGGCGCTCAATTTCGGCACGCTCCTCAACGGTGCGCTCGGGTGCAGGTAGCGGCCATACACGCTGCTCAGCCGCCGTCGGCTCGGGCGAAGCGTTGTCGACCGGGAGCACCAAGGGCAGCGGCGCCGTCATGACGATGGCGTCCTTGCCAACACCGTAGTAACCGCGGCGACAGCCCGCCTCGGTAAAGCCCAGGGAGACATAGAGCGCAATAGCGCCCTCGTTGCCATCCTCAACCTCGAGCGAGGCGGTCGTACAGCCGAGCATCTGGGCATCGTAGCTCACATGCGACAGCAGCTTGCGGGCAATACCCTCGCGGCGATGCTTCGGGTCGACGGCAACATCCAAAATCTGCACGTCACCGTCTACGACCATGCCACCGGCAAGCCCCAGCAGCTGACCGTCGTCGTGCGCCACCCACCAGCTGCGCGGCGCCGCAACATCCTCGCCCAGCTCGGACAAGAACATGCCCGGCGTCCACGCCTCGTGCCCAGCGCCTTCAAAGCAGGCGGCCTCCAGCGCACTCGCACCCTCGGCGTCCGCCGCACCCATGGGGCGGAATTGCAGATGGCGACCGGCGAGCTCATCGGCGACGCCCGTAATTTCGCTCTGCGCGCTCTCGGCAAGACCGAGGCGTTTGCGCTCGTTTTCCTCGGCGTCAGAAAGGCGCGTATAGATCGGCAGGACGCGGGCCGGGTCGCCGTCACCCGCGGCATGCGCAAGGAGGAGGCCCTCGCCCGAAGGCCACCACAAGTCGCGCTCTACGCAGCGAGCGGCCTCATCCTCGCCCAGCAGCTTGCCATAGCGCACGAGACCGTCGCCAGTCAGCTGAACCTGGTCCCAGTCCGCGGCTTGACGCCACTCATCAAGCGCCACGGCAGCCTTGACCACGTGCTCGCGCTCAAACTGACGCTCGGGGCCCTCGTCGCTCAGCACATACAAAGCCGGATACACCTCGCCGCGCATGGCATCGGCCAGAATGCCGAGCTTGCCACGCACGCCAGCCTTCCACGCGGTCCATGCGCAGGCATCGAGCGTCGACACGCCCAACAGCGGCACGTTGGCACCGCGCGCCAAGCCCTTGGCGGTGGAAATGCCGATACGCACACCGGTAAACGAACCAGGACCGCGACCGACGACGTAACTGCCCACGTCAGCACGGTCCATGCCAGCCCGAGCAAGCACGCTGTCGACAGTATTCACGAGCTCCACATTGGCATGGCGACGGCACATATGGTCGCCACTCACCAGCTTCGCCTCGCCCGTCTGCCCATCAATCCAGCTTGCCGCGCAGGCAAGCATATCGGTCGAAGTATCGAGCGCCACCACCAGCGCGTAATCGTTATGCAAGCTCATCTTGTACAGCCTTATCAATCAAATCGGAAAGCTCCGCTGCGCGCTCGCCGTGCGCCTCGAGCGTTATCGTTCGCACGTCGCTATCGTTCTCATCACGCTTAAGCGTTACCGAAAGATACTCGTCTGTCAGTTCGTCCTGGAACTGTTCGCCCCACTCCAACAGACAGGCACCCTCATAGCCCAGTACATCGAAAATGCCCGTATCCTCGAGCTCGTAAGCATGCTCCAGGCGGTACAGGTCAAAGTGGAACAGCGGAATACGCCCCTGGTCATGAACGGCCATGAGTGCGAATGTGGGGCTCGTGACCATATGGCCGTCGCCCAGACCACGCGAAACGCCCTTGGTAAAGTGGGTTTTGCCCACCCCGAGGCCGCCGGTCAAGATCAGCACATCACCATCTTCCAGGCACGGCGCAACCAGCTCGCCAAAATGCTCCGTATCGGCAGAGCAAGCCGTTTTATAAATACCTACCCCCAGGCGCTCCAGGGACATATATGCTCCTTATTATTCCGAGGCGTCCTCTGGTGCGGGATGTCGCCCCAGATAGTCGCCCAGCATCTTAAAGTCTTCCTCCAGCAGCTCCTGCCACGCCGGATTACGCAGCGCCGCCGGATGGAACGTAGGCATCACCACAAAATGCCCCATCTGATGGAACCTGCCGCGCAGCTTGGTGATACCGATCTCAGTCTTAAGCACAAAGTGCGTCGCGGGATTACCGAGCGTCACGATGATATCGGGCCAGATGCTTCGAATCTGCTCGCGCAAAAACGGCGAGCAAGCCAGCACTTCCTCGGGACGCGGATTGCGGTTTCCCGGCGGGCGGCACTTAAGCACGTTGGCAATGTAGACGTCTTCGCGCTTGAGACCAGCCAGCGACAGGATGCCGTTGAGATCTTCGCCCGCCGCCCCCACAAACGGTTCGCCTTGCAGATCCTCGTTACGCCCCGGTGCCTCGCCGATAAACATGACGCGGGCGTGGGGGTTTCCCACGCCAAACACGATGTTATGACGCGACTGATAGAGCTGGCAGAGATGGCAGTCGCCTAAAACAGCCTCAATCTCCTCGAGCGCAACCTCGCGCGGCGCCTGGTGACTATGTCCGGGGATGTGCATGACACCCATAGTGGCTCCTACACGTAGATCTTGTCGAGACGCATGCCAAAGCCGCAGGCGACCTCGTAGTTAATCGTGCCGCGCAGTCGGGCCATCTCGTCCATGGTAATCTCGGCATCGCCATCGCGGCCGACAATAATCATCTCGTCACCATGCTCGGCCTCGGGAATCTCATGTGCCGGGTTGGACTGAATGGCGACCATAAACTGGTCCATGCAGATGTTACCCACCTGACGCACGCGCTCGCCGCGATACAGCACGTCCATACGATTGGAGAGCGTACGCGAAAGACCGTCGGCATATCCAATCGGCAGCGTGCAAATCTGAACGCGCGTACGCGGCACGCGGTAGGTAAATCCGTAGCCCACGCCCTCGCCCATCGCAGGATGCGCCACGCGTGTCACGCGCGCATGCACGCTCATAACAGGATCGAGCTGCATCACGCGACCACTCAGCTCGCATGGTTGCATGCCATACAAGCCAACGCCGGCGCGAATCATATCAAAATGCATCGAGGAATCGAGCATCGAGGACGGCGTGTTGGCGCAGTGCACGATACCGCACTCAAAACCCGCGTCCTTAATGGCCTGAACGGCCTCGGTAAAGCGTTGGCACTGCAGTTTGTAGTCCCAACCCGAAGGTTCATCGGCCGTGGCGAAGTGCGTAAAGACGCCATCACACTGGATACCGCGATGGAAGCTAATACCACGAACAAAGTCGAGCACCTGCGTGTAGTGAACACCGATGCGGTTCATGCCCGTCTCGATGGCTAGATGGTACTTGCCCACCTTGCCTGCCGCGACAGCGCACTCGCCATAGGCAAGGGCGAAATCGGACGTATAGACCGAAGGCATAATGTCAAACTCAAGCAGTGTGGGGATAGCCTCGATAGGCGGCTCGCTCAAGATCAGGATGGGCTTGGTAATTCCGCCCCGACGTAGCTCAACACCCTCGCTGACCGTCGCCACCGCGAACATGTCGGCTCCGGCCGAGTACATGATTTTGGCGCACTCAACGGCACCATGGCCATAGGCATCGGCCTTGACCACGCAGCACAGTCGTTGACGTGAATCGAGCAGGTTCTTGTAAGCCCTCGTGTTGCGGCGAAGCGCCCCGCGGTCAATCTCAACCCAGGACCAGCGCGTCAAATCGGCTTTATTCATGATTAGTCATCCGACCCTTCGTCCATGATTCCCAGATCATCGAGTGCATCCTTTGCCGCCAATTCCATGGCAGGACCGATCAAGTCGATCAGATCGGTCGCAATACCACTCTTCTCACCATCCTCCGTCGCCGCGGCAACACCCGCATAGCTGTGAAGCGCAACGGCATACGAATACAGCAGCTCCCAGCGATCCATCTCATCACGCAAGGTAGCCAGTGTGCCAGCCAAAATGCCCGCAAGAACATCGCCCGAACCGGCAGTCGCCAACGACGCCGGACCCGAGAGCGGCAAAAGCACGCGCTCAACGCCACAGATAGCCGTCGTCGGCCCCTTGGCAATAACCACGAGATTGTCGGAGCCAGCAGCCCAGACAACCTTCTGCGCGGCCGCGATTGCAGTCCCTAGATCGTTAACCTCGTCACCGGCAACCAAACGCGAAAGCTCGCGATAGTGCGGCGTCATGACGAGCGGTTGCTCACGGCGGTACATCTCAGGGTTGCTATCGATACCGTCGATAGCAATCTTAGCAAGGCAGTTGAGCGCATCGGCATCAAGGATCAGCGGTACATCAAGCTCCAATAAGCCCGAAACCACCTGCATGGCACCGGCAGACGTCGTCATGCCGGGACCGCACAGTACGCAGCTGTACTTCTTTGCAATCTCGCACACGGTCATACGCGCAGCGGCACCAAAAGAGCCGCGGGAATCGGACGGAATAGCAAAAACCGGAATCGAGGGAAGCGCCATACGAATAAGATTGGCACACGCATCGGGCGTCGCGACAGCCACATAGCCGGCACCCGCGCGGGCAGCAGACTTGGCGGCCATAATGGCAGCGCCAGGATACTGCGCCGAACCGGCAACAATAAGGACGGAACCGCGAGAATATTTATCGATATTCGTGGGCAGCGGAGCAAAGAAATCCACCAGGTCACCGGGCTCGACTATCTCGGCGGCATGGTCGACATCATCGATGACCTCATCAAGGCGGTCATAGAGGCTACCGCACACCAGATCACCGGCGTACTCTGGGCCATCAGCGCTGTAGAGACCAATCTTGGGCGTGATCATCGTAACCGTGCGCTCGGCACGGATGCAGTCGTCGTCGACAACGCCGGTCTCGGCATTCAGACCCGAAGGGACATCGATGGACACCACATGGTCGGCACAGTCGTTAACTGTCGGAATCCAGATGGAGAACGGTGCACGCAAGTCACCGTGGAAACCGGTACCAAAAATAGCGTCAACAACAACGTCGTCCTTATCGATCAAATCCTCTAGCTCATCTCGTGAGGGACCGACGCACACATGTACGTCACGACCGGCGGTACGGCGGGCAACATGGCGAGCCAGAGCGGCAGGAATCTCATCCGGCTCAACCGGAGACACGATGACACCGTCAACGCCTTTGTGACTCAAGATATCAGCCGCGACACAGCCATCGCCACCGTTGTTGCCAAAACCGACCAGAACAAGGACGCGATCGGGATTGAGTTTTAGAATTTCACTAGCAGCAAACTCACCCGCCAGTTCCATAAGCTCGGCCTTCGAAGTTCCTTCGCGTTCGATAATATCCTCGAGGCGAACGACTTCCTCGGTACTCAAAACCGGTTTCATCTATGCTCCTAGCGTATCTTGCGAAGCATCGCCCTGATGCTCCGTCAAAGCTAAATTTTGCAGTTGCTCAAGCTCATCTAAAACCGAGCGAGCCTCTTTAAATGTTTGTGCAACGCGTTCCTTGGTGCTCACCTTTTCTTCCTTAGGCTTGGGTCGAGCATCCTCGGTGATCGCAATGGCATTGGCTACGGCCAAATCACCCGTCAAGGTAATGGAAAGCGCAACTTCAATGACACCCAACTCTTGAGCAATCTCGAGCGCTCGACCCGAAAGCACTGCTTTAGGCTTTCCGAGCTTATCACGCGTTACCGAGACGTCTTTGCGGCCGACGCCCTGGCTAAAGCCCGTACCAAGAGCCTTGAGAACCGCTTCACGAGAAGCAAAACGGCTCGCATAGTGCGCTGCAGGACGCGATGAAGCGTCGCAATATGCGCACTCTTCTTCGGTAAACACACGCCGAGCAAACGACGGCGTCTTTTCAAGGATTGATTTCATGCGGGAAATCTCGACGATATCAACGCCGATACTAGCTTCAGCCATGTTCACCTCCATATTGCACAGACTAAGTTATTGTAGCCCGTTAACGGAAGATGCGACAAACGAGGGTCATAAAACACAGCGAGTTTGTTAGATCAGGCTTTAAACGCAAAAAAGGGGGAGGCCGCGAG
>ENA-OWON01000559-OWON01000559.1-gut-metagenome-genome-assembly--contig:-NODE-559-length-12817-cov-3.369466_pt1 | contig 12817 bp, 6 predicted proteins | sample MGYA00248257_ERZ651798 | MGnify/ENA primary metagenome ERZ651798 (study PRJEB26908, sample SAMEA4031708) | gut metagenome | biome: gut; feature: normal infant; material: stool | place: China | collected 2015 ... | reverse complement strand
ACGGCGACCACCGAGATCTACACTCTTTCCCTACACGACGCTCTTCCGATCTCGTATATCAGGGATCACTGAAATATAATCAAGCAAACTTTGAATACTCACCTGGGTCCTTTTTTATCTTTTTAGTTATTCCAAAGGTTAAATTTTGATCACCTGTAGGCGTTAAAGCCAAGATGAAAATCGTGATTTACATCACAATTTTCATGATCTTGCCCTGCCCCGTCCCTTGCTCTCATGTCTTTCTGTATGTATTTTATATTTTTCTCTTTCTGGTGTTGTTCATTATGACCATTTACCAATCCAGTCAAAAACTTCATTTTTCAAATTGTTATCATAATAATCAACATCGTAATAGTCTCCATAATTAATTATTTTATAACTAGCCTTCTTGTTTTTATCACTAAAATACACCCGTTGTTTTTTAGCGCAGAACTCCATATTCTCCAGTTTACTAATGTTTTTTAATCTCACGCTATAAAGAATATCATTGAAAAAATTAAGATTTATATCAACCACTCCACAGTGCGTCCTGTAATTATTAACCATTATACTTATAAAATGACCATTCCCTCTACTAATTTTTTGGTCATTAATTATTTTATAAATAATATTTTTTTCAGAAAGATATATCTCAACGCTCTTTGGTGTTTTATGTCCATAAAATACGATGTCAGAATTTGAATTGTTATCAAACCCAAGGTAAACAACAAATAAACAAAGGGTAATTAAAAAAATGACAAGTTTGCCTCTAATAATTTGAAGCATCTGAACTCCCTTGCTTTGCTTTTATTGGATTATCTGCTTTTATACCATCTAACCCGAAGAGTTGCCCAGTGTTATATTTTTCAATACATGCATCGCTACATTTGGCAGAAAAATCGCCACAAGCAATACCGACAGTGTTATTTTTAAGATCCATGATTCTTTCTTTAGCTGGCTGACCTTGTCTATCCCCTGCCGCCTCATGATTTTTACCTATCACGTCAGCTATTGTTGATCCAAATGTCTTAGTCATTCGACACATCAAGTAACAATGTCTCATTGCATCGGCGGCCCCATTATGAGCTCCGCCAACAATAGCATCCATATCATAACCGAACTGGTAAGCACTGTTAGTAATGCTGTTTGCAGCAATCAATCCAGGTACACCAGATACGGCATAAATTAGTCCACCTGATGTCATATTCTCAATCGCATCTAACCCCATTGGGTCTATCACTTGTATGGGATTCAACGGATACTGATACATATTCCATCCACCTCTCAACCCAATCGGGTCCGGGGTGATATACCGCCCCTGCAACGGATCGTAGTACCGGTGACGGTTATAGTACAGCCCCGACTCCTTATCATACTGCTGCCCCGGCATCCGGTACGGCTGGTGCAGGTGATGCGGGTTCTCCTCATTAAGCTGGTTGCCCCATTCATCATATTCCGCGCTCCACGCCGTATTGCCGTCTTCACTGATAAGCGCCAGCGGCAGGCCCCGGTGGTCACAGTGATAAAGATGTATTTTTCGCTCAGGCAAATAAACCGGCTCTATCTGTGCCGCCAGCCGCTCCACCGTCAGCCCGCACTGCGCAAGCCACTGGCGGCTTTCACTGCTCACGCAGTTTGCCCGGATTTCCCCCTCCAGCCTGTCCAGCAGCCCCACCAGTTCAGCCGGGAACACCACACCGTGACCGTCTTCGCTCCCTTCCTGCTGTATCTTCTCCGCCAGGCTGCGGCACTGCGCTTTCTCCCGTTCACCGTTGTCTGTTTCGATGCGGATGAGCGGCGCGAAGCTCCCCGGCTGGTATACCGTCTGGATACGCGTGGTGTCGGTCTGTACCGTCGTCAGCCTGTCGCCGTCCCAGCCGTACCATGTCTCCTCCGGTTTACGCGACAGCGACATCCACCCCGTCAGGTCACGCTCCCGCCGCCATACCCGTTTCGCCATTCGCCGTCCCAGCGGGTCGTAGAGGTAGCGGCTCTCGACCAGTGGCTCGCCATGCTGTATCCGCGTGTGGAACACCAGGCGGTGCTGGCTGTCGTAGTGGTAGTGGTGGGTCCGCTCGTCGTCCGTCCGTATCACACCCGTCGGAATACGGTCCGTCTTCTCCGTCAGTCTGCCGTATTCATCATAGTGGTAAACATAGTGCGCATCCTCTGCGATGCGGTTATCCGGCCACGCCGTGAGCGTGCTGTCCGGGTGTAGCTCCGGGTCCGGCAGGCGGTTTCCCGCCGGGTCGGTGGCATACGGGATGCGGATGTCCAGGTCCGGTGCGAGGGTGCGCACGCTCTCCAGCCTGCCCGTGGCACTGTAGCCGTATTCCCGCGTCTGTCGCGGGCCGCTGATGCGCACCAGGTCGCCGTTGTCATTCCACCCGTAGTCACGGTCATACACCAGGCTGTTCAGGTGCTGGCTCTGTAACTGGCCTGCGGGGGTGTATGTGCTGGTCAGTTCATATGCGGCATTACTGCCTGCCCTGCTGCCGAAGCTGCGCACCGTCTCACGGTGCAGCCTGTCCCGCGTATACTCGACCAGCGGCGTCCCGCCCAGCTTCATGCCCGCCAGGTAACCGCTGCCGTAGGTCAGCCACTCCACCGGCGGCAGGCTGTCCGGCGTGACGCGGTTTGCCAGCCCCTGTTCGTTGTAGGCGTGTGTTGTCTCATGCTGCCACAGCAGTTCCCCCGTCTCCGGGTTCTCCACCGTCTGCCGTTCGCCGGTCAGGCGGCCCTTATCGTCGTAGCCGTAGTGGACAGCGACACGGTGGCCTTCGCTCAGGTGGCTGATGTCTGTCAGACAGCCGTGGTCATCATACTGCCACTGCTCTGCCGGTTCGCCGTTCACCGTGCGGTGAGTGATACGGTCCGATTCATCGTAGTACCAGAGGATGACAAGTCCCTCATCCTCACTCTGTGTGAGTTTTCTGGTCAGGTCATAGTGGTAACGTTGCGTCCGGCCGTCAAAACCGCGCTGTTCAGTCAGCCTGTCAACCGGGTCATACCGGAACGTGGACTGGCTGCCGTTCTCGTTGGTCAGCACGGTGATGCGCCCGGCAGCGTCATACCCCATGCTGCGCGTCAGACCGCCTTCCGTCACACTCACCGGACGCCCGCGTTTATCATATGCGATGGTGCTGCGTTTACCGTCCGGTGATACCGTTGCTGTCAGGTCTCCTGCGGCGCTGTACTCATAACGGGTTTCACGCCCCTGCGCATCCTTCTGACTGACCATTTGCCCACGCGGGTTATAACTGCTGTAAGTGCTGATGCCTTCTTCCCGGTGAACGGCGATTTGTTGACCGTACCGGTCGTACTCATACCGCGTCGTGTACCCCGAGCAGTCCGTAAAGGCCAGCAGTTGACCGTAACGGCTCCATGCCATCTGTTTTGTACTGCCCGTCGCGTCCTGTATCCCTGTCGGCAGCTCACTCGCCGGGTCATCATAGCTGTAACTCGTCGTCTCACCGCTGCGTGAGGTCTCCGCCGCCAGCCTTCCCTTCTCATCATACTCCCGGCTGCTGCGAAGCCCGTCCGGGTACGTCACCGACGTCACCTGCCGCTGGCTGTTATAGCCATACCGTACCGTCCTGCCATCCGGCAGTATCACTGAAGTCAGCTTTCCAGACGCCATATGCAGTCGGTACTCCGTCCGCCGTCCCGCCGCATCCGTCTGCGCCTTCAGCCTCCCCGCCTCATCATACTCGCTGCGGGTGATGCTGCCGTCCGCATGCTCCTTCTTCACCACACGCTTCAGGCCGCCTTCGCCCTCCGTGTACAGCACCTCCCGCCGGTTCAGGCTGTCCGTGATGGTCACACGGTCCTGCCCGTACTCAAAGCGATAGTCCAGCCCCTCCGGGTTGACCTGCTCCGTCACCCGACCGGTATCATCATACCGGTAGCGGCTCTCCGGCCTCCCCGCATAATGGTGTGCCACCATCCGCCCGGCGTGCTCCGCATCATAAGTAAACCCGCGAACCTGCGTCCCGCTGCGGTCATACACCGCCCGCAGTTCTCCGCTGGCCGTGTACGTGTAGCGCGCCAGCGGCGCAGTCGGCTGTTCATCCGGGTATGCCGGGTCGTGTGTCAGCCACACCGCCTCCAGCCGGATACCGTTATCGACACCGTACTCTGTACCGGCGGGCAGCGTGTCGGGGAAAACCTGAGAAGAGGAAACAGAACGGGGACTGGCCGGGGAAGATAAAGACGTGGCGCGCTGTTTACGGAAGGCTTCCGCCCGCTGCGCCTGCGTGGTCAGCGCCAGGTGAAAACGGCGGCCCGCGCCGTCCGTCACCCCCGTCACCGCGCCCGCCACGTCACCCTTAGCTGCCCGGTGGAAAGTCAGCGTCCGCCCGAAGCCGTCCACCACCCCCGTCAGCACCCGGTATGCGGGCGGCGGAGGCGGCAGCACCTCGTCCGCCCCCGGCACCCGCTCCGGCCAGCTGAGTATCCACCACGGCCCCTGAAGGCTGTTTGTCGCCAGGTACACATGCGGACTCAGGCGAACATCTTCCGGCAGCACCTGCCAGAGTGCGCTTAGCGGCTGCGAACTGTGCTGCTCCGCCACCCCGCCCCGCGCCAGCCAGAGTGACTCGCTGCGGCTGTAGCTTATCTCGCCGGGAAACAGCGGCTCAAAGTGAATGCTCCTGCCGCCGTTGTCGTTGAGTATCAGGCCTTCATCGCGTATCTGTAAGCGGATATCGAAGGGCGCTTTCCAGCCGGGACCAAACATCCCCACCGGCGCGGGTGTTCTGGTCCGGTAGCTGCTGTAGGCGCGGGAAAGAATAAACGGCAGCGGGCCGGGCAGCGCAAGGTCCGTCTCGCCCGGCAGCACCTTCGCACCCAGCAGCGGGTTCACCGGGTTAGCATAGGTAATCCCTCCCGGACATACCGAACAGGCCACTCCCGTCGGCGCACCTATCAGCACCCCCGCTGAACCCTGCACAATATCCAGTCCCTTGCGGGTCATATCACCCTGCCGCGCCGCCGGTTTTCCGCCCATGAATCAATTCCTTCTGCTTTTAATATGGTTTATCTGGTCACTGCACCAGTTCCGTTTTAATTTTTTGCACCTGACTCAAAATTGCCGCATATCCGGCATTCCGGGGGGTAAATCTTTCGGCACAGGCGCATCCGGTACAGGTTGTGTGGCACCACAGTTCCAGTTAATCACTGGCGCATCACCGTTCACATCCGACTCCCCTTCCAGATGAATGTGCGTACCATTGAGAAATATGCTTCCGTCCTTCGTCAGCACCAGCCTTGCCTTACCACAGCAGAGTTCAAGATGCTCACCGGCAGAATAAACTGCTGTTTGTCCGGTGTTTTCCTTCATTGTCTTGCCCACCGAGAAGGTGACGTTATTCCCCACATTGACGCTGTAGCCCATTCCCACCATCAGTGATTTATGCAGCCCTACCTGTGAGGACTGCAACAACGCCACCGAGGTATTCATAATGCCGCCTACCGTCGTCTGGTAAGCCACACCCACCGTCAGCGCACGAATGATCCCCACCTTTTCAACCTGGTTTGATCCCACTTTGATAATCTGGTTACTGCCCACCGTTTCCACCTGGTTGACACCAACCGTCTGTATCTGATTAACGCCAATGTTCTGGATCTGGTTATTGGTAACGGTGATCGCCTGGTTGTTACCTATTTTTTCGGCATGGTTGTTTATCACATCAGTGGTGCGGTTATTCAGCACCTCGGTGTTCATGTTCTTCTGCGCGTGGATGTAGACCTGTTCTTTCCCTGTCGCATCGTCAAACTTCAGTTCATTAAACCCGCTGCCCTTATAGGTTTTCGAGCGGATCGTCATCTGCGTCTTCGTCCCCGGCAGGCTGCCGGGGGTGCGGTTTTCCTGGTGGTAGGTACGCCCCATAATGATCGGCTGGTCCGGATCGCCGTTGAGGAAGTCCACAATGACCTCCTGACCCACACGCGGTATCGCCAGGTTACCAAAGCCGGTGCCTGCCCACGCCTGTGCCACACGGATCCAGCATGAACTTTCCTGGTTTGACGGGTTATAGCGGTCCCAGTTAAATTTCACCCGCACGCGGCCATGTTCATCACAGAAGATTTCCTCGCCTGCCGGTCCCGTCACGACGGCGCTCTGCGGGCCGTCCACCAGCGGTTTCAGCAACGGCTGTGGCCGCCATGTCCGGTCTGCCGGGATTACCGCAAAGTGGTTATCCAGCGTGGTGCCTGAACCCCTGCGTCCCGGTACCGCCTGCGGCTGTTCGCCGTGAAGATCGCTCGCCACCACCTGCCATTCCCGGTTCAGGTTCGCCTGCGGATGCCCCGTCAGCACAATTCGCCGTCCCGGCCATATCTCCGGCGAACGGCTTGTTCCGCGCGCCACTTCTGCGTTGTTGCGCCAGCCATCCATCTGCCAGCGGGCAAAGTTCTGCCCGTGGGCACCCTTGAAACGTCCGGGGTAGTCATACACTTCATACTGTGTGCGCTGGTAATCCTGGTACTGGCCTTCCTGATCAAAACGCCCTGCCCAGCCGGGTCGTTTAAAGGTGTAGTCTTTGGTCACCACGGAAGAAGGGCGGATTTGTGCGCTGTAGCGGAACTGGCTGATGCAGAGGGTGCTCACCTCGGTACGGGTGTTCGGGTTCCATGGGATTTCAAAAGATTCGGGCAGATGGCGGACTGTGTCGCACAGCACCAGGCTCTGGTCGGTACTTTTGTAAGCATGCTCCTCATAAAAGAAGATGCCTTCCTCCGCCGCCATCCGGCACAGGAAATCGTAATCAGTCTCACCGTACTGGACACAAAACTCACGGGAAGGATGCGGCTCGCTGAACAGCGGACTCCATTCGGTCACCCCGTTTTCCTGCAACATCGTGCCGAGGATGCTTTTGATGTCCTCGTTCTGGAAGATACGGAAGTTCTGGCGCAGACCGGCACGCCACAGCGGCGGGTGCACCTTCATGCTGTACAGCATCTGGTTTTTGTCGTTCTCCCCGAGTTCAAACCAGGTCACCACGCCTTTCACCCGGCGCTGTACTTCATCGCCCTGCCATATCGTCAGGTAGGCCATTTTGTCCAGCACCTGCGCAAATTCAAGGGAGAGAAACTGCTGGCTGACCAGGGAGAGATCGAGGGAAAAGAGCGAAGAGAGTGACTGGTTCAGATGAAAGGAAACCACCGCAAAAGCATCCGGCGGCAGGCCGTCCACTTCCAGTGTGAAACGTAATCCGGTTGACATAGCAACCTCCAGTAAAATGAATAATGATCCGTACCGTACAACTGCGGATAATGTGATAAGCGGGACGACTTCAGACGTTATTAGGGAAGGAACAGAAAATGCTATGGTTATGTGAGAATTTTGTTTAAATATTACTTTACAGAAACGGGTGTCTGTTCAGTCAAAAAAATAATCACAAGCTCAACCTCTTGTTTCTTGGCGTTATTCAGGACAGGTACGCATATCACAACGAGTAACAAAAACGCAAAGTTAAACCAATATTCATAATATATTTTTATTCACAGCAATAAATAATCCAATTAACATTATTAAAATGAATGATTGCATAAGAAATATATGCTACCGCTCCACCCTGATAACATGATCTGCACATTGCACATCTTAACGTTGTTAAATACTGGCTCAATAGTGGATATTTTAAATTAGGAATTTATCAAATTCACTTGATAAATAGATTGAGTGAATAATATAACAATTAATGATGATTAATCGCGATTAAATTATTCATTGCTTTATATGATAGATGGCTTGTTTATAACGATGAAAATTTAGAAAGGGCATTGTGATCTACAATTGGAAGAAACACAGATTTAACTAAGTTTCATATACAAACATCTCGTGAAACTTTGAAAAATAAAAGCCTTCGATATTTCATATGTTTAATAAGTTTTTCTCTAATTTGTTGATCAACAATACCAGGAGGTGATGCACCACGCCCTGAATTTGAACTTAATAATCACTCTCTCTCCGGCAGCATAATCACAAACCTTGTCCCCCGCGCATCTGACGTTACCGCAACCGTGCCTTTATGCGCGACAACAATCGATTTCACTATCGCCAGCCCAATACCGCTACCTTCACCTTTTCGCTGGCGGGAAGGGTCAACGCGATAGAAACGGTCAAACAATCGCGGTAAGTGCTCGGGCGCAATGGGCGTACCGGGGTTTTCGACGGAAACTTGCACCTGATGATTGACCGTCTGGCAGCGCACTACAATAGCCTCACTGGGTGGCGTATAACGCAGGGCATTAGAAAGCAGGTTGCTTAACGCCCGACGCAGCATCAGCGGATCGCCCGCAACCTGACATTTGTCGCCAACAAACCGCAACTCCACGCCGCGATCTTCCGCTAACGCCTCGAAAAAATCGAACACTTTGCCGACTTCATCCGCCAGGTTGAGCATTTTCTTTTCGGGGATTAGCTGGTTGTTATCGGCCTGAGCGAGAAACAGCATATCGCTGACCATTTTCGCCATTCGCGTCAGCTCTTCGAGATTAGAGTAGAGCACATCTTCCAGTTCCTTCTGGCTGCGCGACTGGCTGAGGGCGATTTCCGTTTGCGTTATGAGATTAGTAATTGGTGTGCGAATTTCGTGAGCGATATCCGCTGAGAAATTGGACTGGCGGGTAAAGACATCCTCAATACGCTCGATCATATGGTTGAACGACAGTACCAGCTGTTCCAGCTCAATGGGCACGGTCTGCGGGTCGAGGCGAACGTCGAGATCTTTCGAGGTAATATTCTGGATTTGACGGCTGACGCTGCGGATCGGCGCGTGACCTTTATGTACCGCCAATAGCACGATAAAGACGATCAGGATGCTGATGACAGATGCGGTCATAATAAGTTTATTCATCAAATCATTTATGTAATGAAGATGAAAATCGATCGAAAGCGCGATGTAGAGCGTATAAATCGGTTTGCCGTCCACCAACGGGCCAACCGGCAAGTTAATCATCCGCCAGTTGCTGTGTTCCATATGCCCGTGACCGTGGCCTGGCATCATCATCGTCGGGCCGGAAAGGAGATACACCTCACCGCCCCGCGCGTCTTTATCGGGTATGGCGTCACGCGTAAACTCGCGGATATCCGGCGCACCGGGGGAGTGATACACCGTTTTACCATGGCTATCTGCCAGGGAGATCAACACGTTGGAATAACCACTGACGATATCTTCCAGCGTCATTAAGCGTCGGGCTTGCGTCTCGTCAGGATGATTAAGTACCCGTTCAAGCGTGGCGCTAATTTCTTTTAAATCATTAATATCCTGCTCGGCAAAATGCACTTTTACTGAGTGGATCATGATCCATGCAAAGGCGAAAAACGCTGCGATGGTGGCCAGGCTGATAAAAAAGGTCAGGCGGGTTGCCAGCGAAAACGGGCGCTGAAATGGCTTACTGACCATCCGGCACCTCAAGCATGTAACCCACGCCGCGCACGGTCTGAATTAGCTTTGGCTCAAAGTCGTTGTCGATTTTGCCGCGCAGCCGCTTCACCGCTACATCAATGGCGTTAGTGTCGCTGTCGAAATTCATGTCCCACACCTGCGAGGTGATAAGCGAGCGGGGCAGCACTTCGCCCTGATGGCGGAGGAAAAACTCCAGCAGAGTAAACTCTTTACTGGTCAGAGTGATGCGCGTGCCGCTGCGGGTGACTTTGCGGCTGACGAGATCGACCATCAGATCGGCAACCTGAAACTGACTTTCGATAATCACCGCCGCCCCGCGCCGCAGGAGAGTGCGCACCCGCGCCAGCAGTTCAGCAAAAGCGAACGGCTTCACCAGATAGTCATCCGCCCCCAACTCCAGCCCCTTGACGCGATGTTCAATGGTGCCAAGCGCGGTAAGCAACAGAATCGGCATCCCTTTATTGGCGGAACGCAACATGCGCACGATATCCCAGCCGTTCACGTCCGGCAGCATAATATCGAGGATTATCAGATCATAATCACCGGTCATCGCCAGATGGTAGCCATTCAACCCGTTGTCGGCCAAATCGACCACAAAACCGGCTTCGGTTAACCCTTTGGTCAAGTATTCTCCGGTTTTCTTTTCATCTTCGACAATCAACAGTTTCATATTTCCTCCGCATGTTGCCCGGGCAATTCTAGAGTAGCGGGATCAGATGGCAATCGCTTATTGGCAAAATGACAATTTTGTCATTTTTCTGTCACCGGAAAATCAGAGCCTGGCGAGTAAAGTTGGCGGCATAAAATCACCAGAAATTATGAGCCTATGTCTCCTTGTAAACTTCTGCCATTTTGTGTGGCCCTTGCGCTAACCGGTTGTTCACTGGCACCGGATTATCAGCGTCCGGCAATGCCCGTGCCGCAGCAGTTCTCACTCAGCCAGAACGGCCTGGTTAACGCAGCAGATAACTATCAGAACGCGGGCTGGCGCACCTTTTTTGTTGATAATCAGGTGAAGACGCTGATTAGCGAGGCGCTGGTGAATAACCGGGATTTGCGCATGGCGACGCTGAAAGTGCAGGAGGCACGGGCGCAATATCGTCTGACCGATGCCGACCGCTACCCACAGCTCAATGGCGAGGGCAGCGGCAGCTGGAGCGGTAATCTTAAAGGGAATACCGCCACGACACGGGAGTTTTCGACCGGCCTTAACGCCAGCTTTGACCTCGATTTTTTCGGTCGCTTAAAGAACATGAGCGAAGCCGAGCGACAAAATTATTTAGCCACTGAGGAAGCTCAGCGCGCGGTGCATATTCTGCTGGTTTCTAATGTCGCGCAAAGCTATTTCAATCAGCAACTGGCGTATGCGCAATTGCAAATAGCCGAAGAAACGCTGCGTAATTATCAGCAGTCATATGCGTTTGTCGAAAAACAACTGTTGACCGGTAGCAGCAATGTTCTGGCGCTGGAACAGGCTCGCGGGGTGATAGAAAGTACCCGCAGTGACATCGCTAAACGTCAGGGGGAACTGGCGCAGGCGAATAATGCATTGCAACTGTTATTGGGAAGCTACGGCAAGCTGCCGCAAGCGCAGACAGTAAACAGCGACAGCCTGCAAAGCGTTAAATTACCGGCGGGCTTGTCGTCGCAAATCTTATTGCAGCGCCCGGATATTATGGAAGCTGAACACGCGTTAATGGCGGCTAATGCTAATATTGGTGCTGCGCGTGCGGCATTTTTCCCCTCTATCAGCCTGACCAGTGGAATATCAACCGCCAGTAGCGATCTATCCTCATTATTTAACGCCAGCAGCGGGATGTGGAATTTTATACCCAAAATTGAGATCCCCATTTTTAATGCCGGACGCAACCAGGCCAATCTGGATATCGCCGAAATTCGCCAGCAGCAGTCGGTGGTGAATTATGAACAGAAAATCCAGAACGCCTTTAAAGAAGTGGCAGATGCGCTGGCATTACGTCAAAGCCTGAACGATCAAATTAGCGCCCAGCAGCGTTATCTGGCGTCGCTGCAAATTACCCTGCAACGGGCACGGGCATTATATCAGCACGGCGCGGTAAGTTATCTGGAAGTGCTGGATGCCGAGCGCTCTTTATTTGCAACCCGACAAACTTTACTTGACCTGAATTATGCCCGTCAGGTTAACGAAATTTCTTTATATACCGCACTTGGTGGCGGTTGGCAGTAGTAATTTTTAACTCCAGGAGAGAATAAATGAAAAAAGCACTGCAAGTCGCAATGTTCAGTCTGTTTACCGTTATTGGCTTTAATGCCCAGGCTAACGAACATCATCATGAAACCATGAGCGAAGTACAACCGCAGGTTATTAGCGCCACTGGCGTGGTAAAGGGTATTGATCTGGAAAGCAAAAAAATCACCATCCATCACGATCCGATTGCTGCCGTGAACTGGCCGGAGATGACCATGCGCTTTACCATCACTCCGCAGACGAAAATGAGTGAAATTAAAACTGGCGACAAAGTGGCGTTTAATTTTGTCCAGCAGGGCAACCTTTCTTTATTACAGGATATTAAAGTCAGCCAGTAACCCAGGTTTAATGAGATGAAAAAAATCGCGCTTATTATCGGCAGCATGATCGCGGGCGGTATTATTTCTGCGGCAGGTTTTACCTGGTTTGCAAAGGCTGAACCACCCGCAGAAAAAACGTCGACCGCAGAACGTAAAATCTTATTCTGGTACGACCCGATGTACCCCAATACGCGGTTCGATAAACCAGGTAAATCGCCGTTTATGGATATGGATCTGGTGCCGAAATATGCCGATGAAGAGAGTTCTGCGTCTGGTGTGCGCATTGACCCGACTCAGACGCAGAATCTGGGGGTGAAAACGGCTACCGTCACGCGCGGGCCGCTGACTTTTGCCCAGAGTTTCCCGGCGAATGTCAGTTACAACGAGTATCAGTATGCCATTGTGCAGGCTCGCGCTGCCGGGTTTATCGACAAGGTGTATCCGCTTACCGTGGGCGATAAAGTACAAAAGGGCACACCGCTTCTCGACCTGACCATTCCCGACTGGGTGGAAGCGCAGAGTGAGTATTTACTGCTGCGCGAAACGGGCGGTACGGCGACCCAGACTGAAGGCATTCTTGAGCGGCTGCGACTGGCGGGAATGCCGGAGGCGGATATTCGCCGCCTGATCGCCACGCAAAAAATCCAGACTCGCTTTACGCTCAAAGCACCCATTGATGGTGTGATCACCGCGTTTGATCTGCGCGCGGGAATGAATATCGCCAAAGATAACGTGGTAGCGAAAATTCAGGGTATGGACCCGGTGTGGGTCACTGCTGCGATCCCGGAGTCTATCGCCTGGCTGGTGAAAGATGCCTCGCAGTTTACGCTCACCGTTCCGGCGCGCCCTGATAAAACACTCACCATCCGCAAATGGAC
>ENA-OWON01000555-OWON01000555.1-gut-metagenome-genome-assembly--contig:-NODE-555-length-12873-cov-3.493357_pt1 | contig 12873 bp, 10 predicted proteins | sample MGYA00248257_ERZ651798 | MGnify/ENA primary metagenome ERZ651798 (study PRJEB26908, sample SAMEA4031708) | gut metagenome | biome: gut; feature: normal infant; material: stool | place: China | collected 2015... | reverse complement strand
GAGCAGGAGGGCAAGTTCCTTCCCCTCAAGAGCGGCCTCTTCGTCATCGCGGCGGCAGCAAATGTGGACGTCGTGCCTTGCCGTATCTACTACGACACCCCTGATGGTAAGATGAAGCTGTTCTGCAAGGTGCGTGTCATCTTCGGCGAGCCTATGCCCGCCGCACAGTTTGCGATGGAAGGCCGCCGCGACATAAAAAAACTGCGGGAGAATAAGCAGGCCGTTCTGGATGCGTGGAGTGGATTGTAAGGCGGCTTGCCCTCTCCGTCATCGCGCAGCGATGACGGAGAGGTTGAATTCAGGAGAGTACAATGGAAATCAGACTTGCAAAGACTGCGGGTTTCTGCTTCGGCGTGGACCGCGCGGTCAAGCTGACCTACGGTCTGCTGGATGAGGGCCGCAAGGTGGCCACCCTCGGCCCCCTCATCCACAACCCCCAGACCGTGGAAGACCTCGAGCGCCGGGGCGCACTGGTGGCAGACACCCCCGCGGATGTCCCTGCGGGCTACGAGGTGGTCATCCGCAGCCACGGCGTCCCACGCAGCATTTACGATGAGCTGGACGCCCGGGGCTGTACCTATCACGACGCCACCTGCCCCTTCGTGAAGAAGATACAGAAAGTCGCTTCCGAGGCCGAAGCCGCCGGTGCGACACTCGTGGTGGCCGGTGACGTGTCCCATCCGGAGGTGCAGGGCATCGTCGGACATACCCGGGGAGAGGTATTCATTTTCAGCGATCTGGCCCAGTTGAAGGCGTGGAAAGGGCCTTCTGACCCCCAAAAGCCCATTTTTGCAGTTGCACAGACCACATTTCAGGTAACAAAATGGCAAGAAAGTTCGGAGTTTCTCAAAAAAGCCTATACAAACGCCCGAATTTTTGATACAATATGTAATGCGACGTGGGCGAGGCAACAGGAAGCGGAAGACCTCAGCCAACAATGCGACATCATTGTTGTCATTGGCGGTCATCATTCTTCCAATACCCAAAAGCTGGTACAGGTCGCCGCAAAGCATACGCGAGCCGTAACGGTCGAGACAGCGAGCGAACTTCGGCCGGAATGGTTTGCAGATGTAAAGACGGCGGGCGTCACAGCCGGGGCTTCAACGCCATCGTCTATTATTGAGGAGGTACTTAACAGTATGAGCGCAGAAATCAATGACAGCATGAGCTTTGAGGAGATGCTGAACGCATCCGAGGAAAAGCGTGTTCATGCAGGCAGTATTGTGAAAGGAATCGTGACCAGCATCTCTGCCAACGAGATCCAGGTGGATATCGGAGCTAAGCAGACCGGCTTTGTCAAGCTGAGCGAGCTGACCGATGATTCCTCCGCCAAGGTCGAGGACCTGGTGAAAGTTGGCGATGAGCTGGACCTCATCGTCGAGAAGGTTATGGATCAGGATGGCGTCATCCAGCTCTCCCGCAAGAAGCTCGCATCTCGCAAGGGCATGGAAGAGATCGCCAAGGCAGCTGAGTCCGGCGAGGTCGTCGAGGGCGACGTCACCGAGTTCAACAAGGGCGGCGTTGTCGTCAACGTCAAGGGCGTCAAGGTGTTCGTCCCCCGTTCTCAGGCCACTATGCGCCGCGACGAGGACTACACTGCTCTGGTCGGCCAGCACGTTCAGCTGGTCGTCACCGAGTGCTCCGGCCGCAAGATCGTCGGCAGCATCAACAAGGTCACCGCTGAGCAGAACAAGGCTAAGCGTGAGGAGTTCTGGGCAAGCGTCGAGGTCGGCAAGACCTACACCGGCGTCGTCAAGAGCCTGACCTCTTACGGTGCATTCGTTGACATCGGCGGTGTGGACGGCCTGTGCCACATCAGCGAGCTGAGCTGGAACCGCATCAAGCATCCCTCCGAGGTTGTCTCCGTTGGTGACACCATCGAAGTGTATGTGAAGGACATCGACACCGAGAACCACAAGGTCTCTCTGGGCTACAAGAAGGCTGAGGACAACCCCTGGGAGCAGCTGAAGAACAACTACCCCATCGGCAGCACCTTCCATGCTCCGGTCGTGTCCCTGACCAAGTTCGGTGCATTCGTCCGCATCCTGCCGGGTGTTGACGGTCTGGTCCACATCAGCGAGATCAGCAATGACCGCGTTGAGAAGGTCTCCGACGCACTGAAGGTCGGCGATATGGTCGATGTGAAGCTGCTGGATGTTGACTTCGACAAGAAGCGCATCAGCCTGTCCATGAAGGCTCTGCTGAACGACGACGCTGAGTAATCAGCCAGCAGCATAGTCTCATCAGACACAATGCGAACTACAGCCCCGTTGCCGGGAAAACGGCGGCGGGGCTGTTTTTGTACAATTATGAAAAACTGGTTTATAAAGCACCGCGAGGTGCTGGCTTATCTCGTTTTCGGTGTGCTGACCACATTGCTGAACATCGTACTGTATGCGCTGTTCAGCCGCCTGTTCGGTTACGAAGCCGCCAACAGCTGGGGCAATGTGCTGGACAATGTCATCTGCATTTCGTTCGCCTACGTCACCAACCGGGCCTTCGTCTTCGCCAGCCGGACGCAGGGCAGAGAGGCGCTGAAAGAATTTGGTGCATTCGTCACCTGCCGTCTGGGTACACTGGTATTGGATGCCGCCATCATGATGATCTTCGGCAACCTGCTGGCCGCCCAGGGGGCGGCTCTGGTGGAGAGCTTTATGAACGGTGCGCTGAGCCTGTTGGCTGGCTGGTTTGGCCCGGATACGGCGCTGCAGATGGCCACCGGCGGCGCAGCGCCCGCTCCCTCCATCTCCGACGGCTCTGCCGCCATTGCCATCATTGGCGGTGCCGACGGCCCCACCGCCATCTTTGTCACCAGCTTCTACGATGCCCAGGCCCTGTGGGGCATGGCGGTGAAGGTGTTCTCCAACGTGGTGGTGGTCGTGCTGAATTATGTGTTCAGCAAGCTCATCGTTTTTAAGCGTAAGTGAGATATTTTTCTGCCAACGGCAGAAAAATATCTGATATAATTTCAGGAGGTACGGTATTATGAAACGTGGTCTGAAAGGTTTTGCATTCCTGGTTTCCGGTCTGGTGCTGGGTATCATTGGTGCCACCGCATCCGTAACGGCAATTGCCCTGAGCGCTGTGGGCATGGCAAAGGTCCGCCGTGCCAGCAAGAATTGATGGAGGAAAATAATATGACCCGTGAAGAGATCCTCTCCCATGTCGATCATACCCTGCTGAAGCCCGAGGCCACCTGGCCCCAGATCCAGACCATCTGTGATGAGGCCATTGCCAACCACACCGCATCCGTCTGCATCAACACCTGCTATGTAAAGCAGGCGGTCGAGTATATGGCGGGCCGCATCCCGGTGTGCTGCGTGGTCGGCTTCCCTCTGGGTGCCATGGATACCGCCAGCAAGGCCTTTGAGGCAAAGACTGCCATCGAAAACGGCGCTTCCGAGGTGGACATGGTCATCAACATCGGCCGCCTGAAGAACAAGGAATACGATGCAGTCCGCGAGGACATCCGTGCCGTCAAGGAGGCCGTGGGCGACAAGGTGCTCAAGGTCATCATTGAGACCTGCCTGCTGACCGACGAGGAAAAGGAAAAGATGTGCGACATCGTCTGCGAGGCAGGCGCTGACTACATCAAGACCAGCACCGGCTTCTCCACCGCCGGCGCAAACTTCCACGACGTGGAGCTGATGGTCAAGGGCGTGGCCGGCCGCTGCAAGGTCAAGGCTGCCGGCGGCATCTCCACCGTGGACGATATGGAGAAGTTCCTCGCCCTCGGTGCAGACCGTCTGGGCACCTCCCGCGCCGTCAAGATCCTGAACGGCGAGCAGGCAAAGGGTTATTGAGCCTTATCAATCTGCGCGAAATGTCAAAAAAGAGTGCGACTCTTCTTGACATTTCGACGAAGCAATGATAAGATATTACCCGGACAAACTGAATACCGACTTATCAAGAGCGGCTGAGGGGACAGGCCCTGTGAAGCCCGACAACCTGTGCGTGAGCATAAGGTGCCAAATCCTGCGGGAAACCGAAAGATAAGAGTGCAACGCTCAGAGCTTCGGTTCTGAGCGTTTTTCATTGCATAAACTTGATGAACGAGTAGGAAGCTGTCAATATTGATACACACACCCCAACGCCAAGGAGGTACAAAAATGGCAAAGCACCGTCTGTTTACTTCTGAGTCCGTCACCGAGGGCCATCCCGACAAGATCTGCGACCAGATCTCCGACGCCATCCTCGACGAGATCCTGACCCACGACCCCGACGCCCGCGTGGCCTGCGAGACCTGCGCATCCACCGGCCTCGTCCACATCATGGGCGAGATCACCACCAACTGCTACGTCGATTTCCAGAAGATCGTCCGCGAGGTCGTGGCTGACATCGGCTATACCCGCGCAAAGTTCGGATTCGACGCCGACACCTGCGCCGTCATCTCCAACATCGACGGCCAGAGCCCCGATATCGCCCTCGGCACCAACGATGAGGTCGGCGGCGCCGGCGATCAGGGCATGATGTTCGGTTATGCCTGCGACGAGACCCCCGAGCTGATGCCCATGCCCATCAGCCTGGCCCACAAGCTGGCCAAGAAGCTGACCGAGGTCCGCAAGAGCGGCGAGATGGACTATCTGCGTCCGGACGGCAAGAGCCAGGTCACTGTCGAGTACGTGGACGGCAAGCCCGTCCGCGTGGACGCTGTGGTCATTTCCAGCCAGCACAGCGAGGCCGTCAGCATGGAGCGGCTGCGCGCCGACGTGATGGAGAAGGTCATCAAGGCCACCATCCCCGCCGAGCTGCTGGACGAGAACACCAAGTATTATATCAACCCCACCGGCCGCTTCGTCGTGGGCGGCCCTCAGGGCGACACCGGCCTGACCGGCCGTAAGATCATCGTCGATACCTACGGCGGCTACGCACGCCACGGCGGCGGTGCTTTCTCCGGCAAGGACCCCAGCAAGGTGGACCGCAGCGCCGCTTATGCGACCCGCTGGGTGGCTAAGAACATTGTGGCCGCTGGTCTGGCCAGGCAGTGCGAGGTGCAGGTGGCTTACGCCATCGGCGTGGCAAAGCCCGTCTCCATCATGGTGGACACCTTCGGCACCGGCGTCGTGGCCGACGAGAAGATCGAGCAGGCTGTGGAGAAGGTCTTCGACCTGACCCCCGCCGCCATCATCCGCGACCTCGACCTGCGCAAGCCCATCTACCGCAAGCTGGCCGCTTACGGCCACATGGGCCGCGAGGACCTGGGCGTGAAGTGGGAGAACACCGACCGCGTCGAAGAGCTGAAGGCTGCTGTCGCTGCCCTGTAAGAGCAAAAACTTAAAAGAATGACTTTTGAGCCGGAGAACGTATGGTTTTTGTAAAAAACACATAGTCTCCGGCTCTTTTTCGACAAAGAGATGTGCAAGGCGCAGAAAATGCAGGTTGGATGCAAGTTTCTAGTGTCGAAACGCCGAAAATGTGATAGAATAAATAACGGATATGCACTTCAACGTCTGATTTTATCAACTGATAAAAGAAACTTTAAGGAGCTATAATTATGTCTGTCATTACCCCTAAGGATTGCTTCCACCAGCCTCAGGTCGCCGACCTGCGCCTCATCGCCTGCCCGGGCGCCGAGGAGCTGACCAACCTCATCGACAAGCATCTGGTGCGCTGGGCCAGCGAGGCCGGCTACCAGACCGATAGCTTTATCATCGAGAGCGCCTGCCCCCGCTTCCAGAGCGGCGACGCCAAGGGTCTGGTCAAGGAGTCGGTGCGCGGCGACGATATTTTCATCGTTGTTGACCCCGGCAACTACAGCGTGACCTACAAGCTGTTCAACTATGAGAACCACCTGTCTCCGGATGACCACTTCGCCAACCTGAAACGCCTCATCCAGGCCGTGGCCGGCAAGGCACACCGTGTGTCTGTCATCATGCCCAGCCTGTACGGCGGCCGTCAGCACCGCCGCGTGTCCCGTGAGAGCCTGGACTGCGCTGTGGCTCTGCAGGAGCTGCAGGCCATGGGCGTCAAGAACATCATCACCTTTGATGCTCACGATCCCCGCCTGATGAACGCTGTGCCTCTGATGAGCTTCGACAACGCGATGCCCACCTATCAGGTCCTGAAGAATCTGCTCAAGAAGAACCCCGAGATCAGCTTCGACAAGGACAAGTTCATCGTGGTCAGCCCCGACGAGGGCGCTATGAGCCGCAATATGTACTTCTCCAGCGTGCTGGGCTGCAACCTGGGTATGTTCTACAAGCGCCGCGATTACACCCGCGTGGTCAATGGCCGCAACCCCATCGTCGCTCACGAGTATCTGGGCGATTCCGTCGAGGGCAAGACTGTCTTTGTCGCTGACGACATCATCGCTTCCGGCGAGAGCATGCTGGAAGTTGCCACCAACCTGAAAGAGCGCGGCGCAAAGCGCATCATCGCCAACGCCACCTTCCCGCTCTTCACCAGCGGCCTCGAGAAGTTCGACAAGGCTGTGGCCGACGGCATTCTGGACTACGTCACCGGCACCAACCTGACCTACCGTATGCCTGAGCTGCTGACCCGTGACTGGTACGTCGATGTTGACGTCTCCAAGTATGCCGCATACTTCGTCGTGGCCCTGAACCATGACATGTCCGTTTCCAGCATCATCGACCCCATCAAGAAGATCGAGGCTCTGCTGGCAAGCCGGAAATAATGACAGACAGTTCCTGATATTCATCCAATCGAAAAACACCCGCAATGCTGATGCACTGCGGGTGTTTTTTTTTTGCATAATTAAGGAACAACCTCTCCGTCACGCCTGCGGCGTGACACCTCCCCTGGCGAGGGGAGGCTGAGAGGAAAAGCTATTATTAATGCTTCTTGTGACGTGCTGAACTGTGGGCGGCGTGTCCTACGATAAAAATAACCGTCCCGCACCACAGGCGGGGCAGAATGGACAGAGACATGAATATTTTGTACATCCTCGGTGTACCTCTCGGCTATGTGATGGAGTGGATCTACAACCTCATCCCGAACTACGGCTGGGACATCATCATCTTCACCATCGTCATCCGCCTGCTCAGCATCCCTCTGCAGCTCAACCAGCAGAAGAGCATGGCCAAGATGTCCGCTTTCCAGCCGATGATCGCCGACATCCAGAAAAAGTACAAGGACAAGCCCGAAAAGCAGCAGGAAGAGCTGATGAAGCTGCAGCAGGAGTTTGGCTATAAGCCCACCGCCGGCTGTATGCCCATGCTGGTCAACTTCCTCGTCATGTTCGGCGTCATCGAGGTCGTGTACCGCCCGCTGCAGCGCATCTTCCACATCGGCGCCGAGGCCATCACCGCCGCAGGCGATGCCATGACCGCTCTGGGCATCAGCTTCACGCAGGTGACCCGCGACACCAATATCATCGCACAGGTGCTGGCCGGTGAGTCCACCGTCACCTCTGTGTTCACCCCAGACCAGCTGAACACCATCACGGAGTTCGGCCAGCACATGGACTTCTTCGGCATCGACCTGACCCGTGTGCCGCAGTACAGCCTGGCAGCAGACAACCTGCCCCTGCTGATCTTCCCCATCCTGGCTGTCGTCACCATGTTCATCTCCACCCACATCAGCATGAAGGCCTCCGGCCAGGAGATGCAGGGCAGCATGAAGCTGACCATGTATATGATGCCTCTGATGTACGTCTTCTTCTGCTTTACCGTTCCCTGCGCATTCTCTCTGTACTACGTCATTTCCAATATCGTGATGACCGTCCAGACCCAGGTCATGCGCAAGATCTATGACCCCGAGAAGATGAAGGAGCAGGTCAAGGCCGAGATCGCTTCCCGCAGGAAGGAAGAGAAGCGCGGCGTGAAGAGCACCACCATCAAGGTCCAGGACGAGAAGACCGGTGAGGTCGTGGAAAAGAACATCTCCGCCAGCGAGATGAACAAGCGCCGCCTCGAGTATGCCCGCCAGCAGGATGCTGAGCGCTACAAGGACGAGCGCACTGTCCCGCTGAGCGAGCTGCAGAACAAAAAGGAGGATTGACGGTTATGATCCGTACGCAGGAAGCGACCGGCAAGACGGTCGATGAAGCACGCACCAACGCCTGCGCTCTGCTGGGCGTGGAAAAGGACGACATCAACGTCAGCTACGAAGTGCTGGAAATGCCCCAGAAGACCGGTTTTCTGGGCCTGAAGCTCACTCCCGCCAAGGTCCGCGTCAGCGTCGAGCTGCCGGACGAGCCTGCGGCAGCTCCTGCTGCCCCCGTTGAGGAGCCCGCTCCCGTTGTGGAGGAGAAGGCTGCTCCTGTGGCTGAGCCTGTCGTCGAAGAGACTGCCCCTGAAGCTCCCGCTGCTGTGGAAGAGCCTGCCGCACCCGCTGAGGAAGCTGCCCCTGCCGAAGAGCAGGCTGCTCCCGCCGCCGAGGGCGAAGAGGTGGAAGTCCCCATCAACATCGAGGAGAACGCCAAGGTCAAGGCCGCTGTGGACTACCTGCAGGAAGTCATCGAGAAGATGGGCGTACAGGACGTCAAGTTCAGCGCTGTGCAGAAGGGTGAGGCTACCATCATCCGTCTGGACGGCGAGAAGATGGGCGCCCTCATCGGCCGCCGCGGCGAGACGATGGAGAGCCTGTCCTATCTGGCAAGCCTCGTGGCAAACCGCCTCGAGGGCGACTACATCAAGCTGGGCCTCGACGTGGCCGGCTACCGCGACAAGCGCGAGAGCGACCTGACCGCACTGGCACAGCGCATCGGTGCCAAGGTGCGCCGCACCGGCCGCAGCTTTGCCATGGAGCCCATGAACCCCTACGAGCGCCGCATCATCCACTCTGCCATCGGCAAGATGGAGGGCGTCCGCAGCGAGAGTAAGGGCGAGGGCCGTGACCGCCGTGTGGTCATCTACTCCACCGACCCCAACGCTGTGGCTGAGAGCGCAAATGCACGTCCCCGCGGACCCCGCGGCGGCCGTGACCGCAACGGCAATGGCCGCAATGGCGGCTATCATCGCGGCGGCGAGCGCCGTGGTGACCGGAATGGCCGCGGCCCGCGCAATGGCGGCGGCCGGGGCGGCTACCGCTCCAATGTGCCTGAGCGCACCTACACCCCGCGCGATGCCGAGAATGCTGCCCCTGTGGCACCCAAGCGCACCGAGCGTGTGGATGACTTCGCGGATCTGAGCTTCGGCAAGATCGAGCTGTAAAAGCTGAAGGATAAGACCCTCTCCCGCATGGCGGAAGCCGTGCAGGGGAGGGTCTTTTTGTGTATGAGGCACACTATAAATTTACATATCTTTTGCATGAAGATGGTTTACGAAGAAAAGCAAATCTGAAAGAATAATTTAGGAAGAAAAGTCGTTCTTATCGGAAAATTGGAGAATATGTCCAATTCCGGAAGAAATTTTTCTCCTACTTGCACATTGTAAAACAATGTCGGCAAGCCTTATACTAGAGCTACAAATGCTTCGGAGTGTATACCAAGCAAAAAAGAGAGGAATTATTATGGAACAGAATAAGATCTCCCGCCGTAATTTCCTGCGCGTGGCCGGTGCATCGGCTACCGCCGCCGCAATGAGCGGTCTGGTCCCGGCTGCTTCCGCTGCCGGCATCAAAGACCTGTGGAGCATGGACCTGCAGATCCTTGCCACCAGCGATACCCACGGTAAGTTTGACCCCTGGGATTACGCCGCCAACAAGGCCGACGCCTCCGGCAGCGTGGCCCAGCAGGCAACTGCCATCAAGGAGAACCGCACCAAGACCACGCTGGTCGTGGATGCAGGCGACACCATTCAGGCAAACTCCGCTGAGCTGTTCCTGAACGACGATGTCCACCCCATGATCGCTGCTCAGAACGCCATCGGCTACGATGTCTACGTCACCGGCAACCATGAGTACAACTATGGCATGGCCACGCTGGAAAAGGTGCTCTCCCAGCAGAAGGCCAAGGTGCTGACCGGCAACGTCTACAGCCCCGAAGGCAAGCCTCTGGCGGACGGCTACACCATCATCAAAAAGGGCGGCGTCAAGATCGGCGTCATCGGTATGGTCACTCCCAACATCACCCGCTGGGACGCCAAGAACCTCGAGGGCTGGACTGTCACCAACCCGGTGGACGAGAGCCGCAAGATCATTGATAAGATCAAGAACGATGTGGATGTCATCATCGGCGTTATGCATATGGATGTTGACAATGAGTACGGCGTCTATGGCTCCGGCGTCACCGACCTGGCAAATGCCTGCCCCGAGTTCGACGTCATCGTCGCCGCTCACGGCCACAAGAGCATCCCCAACAAGATGATCAACGGTGTGCTGGTGGTCGAGAACAAGAATGCCGGCGCCACCGTCTCCGACATCCACGTCTATCTCGAGCGCGGCCTGAACGGCAAGTGGAAGGTGAAGGACCGCACCTCTGAGAACCTGATCATCAAGGACTACGCTCCCGACCCCGAGCTGACCGCTCTGCTGGCAGAGTACGACCAGCGCGCTAAGGACGACGCCGTGACCCCCATCGGCCAGCTGGTCGGCGGTGATCTGGCCCCCGAAAACGAGATCGACTGCCTGCCCCAGCCCATGGTGCAGGATACCGCTCTGCTGGACTTCATCAACGAGGTACAGATGTACTACACCGGCGCTCAGGTGTCCGCAACGGCTCTGACCTCCATGACCTCCCAGATGCGCGAGGGTACCATCCGCAAGTGCGACATGGCAAGCATCTACACCTACCAGAACACCCTGTACAAGCTGCAGATGAACGGCTGGCAGCTGCGTCAGTTCATGGAGTGGTCTGCTGCCTTCTTCAAGACCTGGGAGCCGGGCGATGTGACCATCGCATTCGACTCTTCCGTCCGCTACTACCTGTACGATGCCTTTGCAGGCGTCAAGTATGACCTCGACATCTCCAAGCAGCCCGGCAACCGCATCCAGAACCTGACCTGGATGGATGGCCGTCCGGTGGAGGACGATGACAGCTTCGTGGTGGCCGTCAACAACTACCGTGCCACCACCCAGCTGCTGGCTTATGCTGACATCTTCAAGGAGGGCGACGAGCTGCCCAAGCTGCTGGAGATCGACGTGCGCGGCGATGTGGGCGGCATCCGCGAACTGCTGGGCGAGTACATCCGCACCGTCAAGGGCGGCACCATCGAGCCGCACGTGGACAACAACTGGAAGCTCGTGGGCAACAACTGGAACGCGGCTGACCACGAGAAGGCCGTCAAGCTGCTGCGCGAGGGCAAGCTGGCCCTGTCGGAGAACGCCGACAGCCGCACCCTGCCCGGCAAGGCCATCACTACGGCCGATATTGCCGCATTCTGATTTTTCTTTCACACGCAATGGGGTGTGCAGTCTTTCAGGGGCTGCACACCCTTTTTTGCTGCACAATAAAGTGAAGGATCAATGCGGACTCTCCGGCGGTGTGCCGCTTTTTTGCGCAGCATATTTCTTTTTTTGGCGGTTCGTGGTAGAATATACTGTATTCATCTGCGCATAAGGAGGGGAGAAGATGCAGCATTCGACCATTGCGGCCATTGCTACCGCTCCGGGTGCGGGCGGCATCGCCATCGTGCGGCTGTCCGGCCCGGAAAGCTATGAAGTGGCGGCGAAGGTGTTCCGTCCGGCCAACCCGGCCAAAAAGGTCGCGGACGCCAAAGGCTATACGGCCATGTTCGGTGCGTTCGTGGAAGGGGAAGAGGCTTTCGATGAGGGCGTGGCGCTGTTTTTCCGCGCGCCCCACAGCTACACCGGCGAGGATGTGGTGGAGCTTTCCTGCCACGGCGGCAGTGCAGTCGCCCGGCGGCTGGTGGAAGCCTGCATTGCGGCGGGGGCATCGCCTGCCGCTCCCGGCGAGTACACCCGCCGCGCTTTCCTGAACGGCAAGCTCAGTCTGACCCAGGCCGAAGCCGTCATGGACATCATCTCCGCCGATGGCCGACAGGGGGCCGCGCTGGCAAATGCCTCCCTGAACGGTGCGCTGGCCCGGAAGATAGCGGCCCAGAAAGATGCTCTGACGGCCTTGCAGGCCCATCTGGCTGCCTGGGTGGATTTCCCTGAGGAAGATGTCCCGGAACTGAGCCAAAGCCATCTCTGCGACGTTTTAGGCGGGGTAGAGCAGGAGCTGGACGCCCTCATCCAGAGCTACGATGCGGGCGCTGTCCTCCGCGAGGGCGTGGACTGTGCCATCGTGGGCAAGCCCAATGCGGGCAAATCCACCCTGCTCAACCTGCTGGCCGGATTCGACCGGGCCATCGTCACGCCGGTGGCCGGAACCACCCGCGACGTGGTGGAGCAGGCCGTCCAGCTGGGCGACATCCGGCTGAACCTCTTCGATACCGCCGGTCTGCGTCAGACGGAAGACGAGATCGAAGCCGAAGGCATCCGCCGCAGCTGGAAGAAGCTGGACGAGGCGGGGCTTATCCTCGCCGTCTTCGACGGCTCGGAGCGCCCGACCCGGGAGGACCTGGAGCTGGCTCAGCGCTGCGCGGGTCGTCCGGCCATCGCGCTGGTCAATAAAGAGGACAAGCCCACCCGGTTCGACGCAGAGCTCATCGCGCCCTATTTTGCGATGGTGCTGCCGGTCTGCTGTCAGGAAGAGGGGGCGCGGAAGGTCATCGCGGCGGCGGTAGCCCGCCTGCTGGGGACCAACCAAATCGACCCCCACGCTGCCAGCCTCTCGGGACAGCGGCAGCTTTCCGCTGCCACTCGCGCCAGGGATGCCGTGGCCGGAGCGCTGGACGCCGCGCAGGGGCTCGGGCTGGATGCCGTGTCGGTCTGCGTGGACGACGCGCTGGATGCACTTTGCGAGCTGACAGGGGAGAACGCCTCGGAGGCGGTCATCAATGAGGTGTTTGAGAGATTCTGCGTGGGGAAGTAAGGACAGTATCGTTGCGCGCCTGTGCGCGGGGCAGAGCGCTTTTACGTTAAGTGGAATTGTTCTCTTTTGATGTCAAAAGAGAACCAGAAAACCAC
>ENA-OWON01000540-OWON01000540.1-gut-metagenome-genome-assembly--contig:-NODE-540-length-13338-cov-3.832592_pt1 | contig 13338 bp, 11 predicted proteins | sample MGYA00248257_ERZ651798 | MGnify/ENA primary metagenome ERZ651798 (study PRJEB26908, sample SAMEA4031708) | gut metagenome | biome: gut; feature: normal infant; material: stool | place: China | collected 2015... | reverse complement strand
AGGAAAACGTTATATTCCTTATTTAATGACAGTAGGAATTTATATTGCAATCGCGAATATGATCGGACTGTTCGGACTGAAATCCCCGACAAAGGATGTCGGTGTTACCGGTGCGCTTGCATTGATGAGTATTGTACTGATCGAATATTCGGGAGTACATGCGAAAGGAATGAAAGGTTTTCTGAAGAGTTTCGCCGAACCGATACCACTTATGCTGCCAATGAATATATTGGAGATTTTTATTCGTCCATTATCATTGTGTATGCGTCTTTTTGGTAACATTTTAGGAGCATTTGTCATTATGGAGCTGATCAAGCTGGTGGTGCCTGTGTTCGTGCCTGCCATCTTCAGCCTGTATTTTGACCTGTTCGATGGTCTGATCCAGACCTACGTCTTTGTGTTCCTTACCTCTTTGTTTATGAAGGAGACCATGGGAGACGAAGAGTAAACCCTTTCCATCATCAAATCAAAAGGAGATTAAAATTATGAACGGACTTATCGCTCTGGGCGCTGGCATTGCAGCGCTGACTGGTATTGGCGGCGGCATTGGCATCGGCATTGCAACCGGCAAGGCAACCGAGGCTATTTCCCGCCAGCCCGAGGCTTCCGGCAAGATCCAGACCAACCTGCTGCTGGGTGCAGCTCTGGCCGAAGGTACTGCAATTTTCGGCTTCGTCGTTGCTCTGCTCATCATCCTGTTCCTGGGTTGATAACGGAGGCATGACGAATGCTGACTCTGAATCTGAACCTTCTGTATACAGTCGTCAACATTCTGGTTCTGTTTTTGCTGCTGCGCAAGTTCCTGTACAAGCCTGTCATGAACATCATCGCACAGCGCCAGAAGCAGGTGGATGACGCACTGAACGCCGCCGAGACCTCCAAGCAGGAGGCCGCTGCGGCCCTGAACGACGCGCAGGCAAAGCTGCGCAATGTGGACACCGAGGCTGCTGCCCGCCGCACTGCCTACGAGCAGCAGGCCGAAAAGGACAAGCAGCAGCTGCTGGCTGACGCCCAGAAGCAGGCCGACGCCATCCTGGCCGAGGGCAAAGCTGCCGCCGAGGCCGAGCGCCAGCACAAGCTGCGTCAGGCTGACGCCCAGACCACTGCACTGGCCCGCGCCATGTGCGAGAAGCTGCTGGCCCGCAACCTGAACGAGCAGGACGACGCCCGCCTGCTGGACGACCTGTTGGAGAAAGCGGGGGCTGAAAATGGCAAGTGAATTCAGCACCGAGTTCTTCTCGGCCAACCGCATCGTCAAAGCTGACCTCCGTGCCGCCCGCACCCCCCGCGAGGAGGATCTGGAGCGCATCAAGAAAGAGGTCGCGAAGCTGTACGACGCCACCGAGGTCATCCTGAACGTCACGGTGGACGACAGTCTCATCTCCGGCTATGTGCTGCAGATCGGTGACCGCGTCTTCGATAACTCCGGCCGCCACGCCATCGACCAGATGATGGCCGACAAGCCCTCTCTGGCCACCCTCAAGACCCGCATCGAGGACTACAAGCCCGCCGCCACCAGCGAAGAGGGCGGCGTGGTCATCTCCTCCGCCGACGGCATCGTGGAAGTGGAAGGCATGGACCGCGCCGTCTACGGCGAGATCGTCACCTTCGAGAATGGCGCCAAGGGCATGGTGGAGAGCGTCGAGCCGGGCCGTCTGGGCATCATGCTCTTCGACGGCGCTGAGACCGTCGGCGTCGGCACCATGGTCACCCGCAGCGGCAAGCGTGCCGGCATCCCGGTGGGCGACGGCTTCCTTGGCCGCGTCATCGACCCGCTGGGCGAGCCCATCGACGGCAAAGGCCCCATCGAGGCTGTGGGCTACAACCCCATCGAGAAGCAGGCCCCCGGCATCCTCGAGCGCCAGAGCGTGGATACGCCGCTCCACACCGGCATCCTCGCCATCGACTCCATGTTCCCCATTGGCCGCGGCCAGCGTGAGCTGATCATCGGCGACCGCCAGACCGGCAAGACCTCTATCGCCACCGATGCCATCCTGAACCAGAAGGACACCGGCGTGCTCTGCATCTACGTCGCCATCGGCCAGAAGGCTTCTTCCATCGCCCGCGTGGCCGAAGACCTGAAGAAGCACGGCGCGATGAGCTACACCACCATCGTGGCGGCTACCGCTTCCGACAGCGCCCCGCTGCAGTACATCGCACCCTACGCCGGTACGGCACTGGCTGAGTATTTCATGGCGCAGGGCAAGAGCGTCCTCATCGTCTACGATGACCTCTCCAAGCACGCGGTGGCCTACCGTGCCATCTCCCTGCTGCTCCGCCGCTCTCCCGGCCGTGAGGCTTACCCCGGCGACGTGTTCTATCTGCACTCCCGTCTGCTGGAGCGCTCCTGCCGGATGCGCGACGATCTGGGCGGCGGTTCCATCACTGCCCTGCCCATCGTCGAGACCCAGGCGGGCGATGTCTCTGCTTACATCCCCACCAACGTCATCTCCATCACCGATGGTCAGATCTTCCTGGAAAGCGCCCTGTTCAACGCAGGCAACCGCCCCGCCGTCAATGTCGGCCTGTCGGTCTCCCGTGTGGGCGGCGCTGCCCAGACCAAGGCCATGAAGAAGGCCAATTCCAACCTGCGTATCGAGCTGGCCCAGTACAAGGATATGGAGTCCTTCGCGCAGTTCAGCTCCGATCTGGACGCCGAGACCCGCCATCAGCTCGAGCACGGCAAGGCTCTGACCGAGATGCTCAAGCAGCCGCTCTATCAGCCCAAGACCGACGCCGAGCAGGTGGTCATCCTTGTGCTGGCTTCCCACGGGATGCTGGACGAAGTGCCTCTCGCTGAGCAGCGGGCGCGCACCGCTGCCTTTGTTCGCCAGTTCCATGCAGATGTGTCCGGCACGATGGATGCCATCACGGCCACCGGCAAGCTCACTCCCGAGCAGACCGACACCATCCTGAACGCATGGAAGGCCTACGAGGGAGGCGAGAGTCATGGCGTCCAGTAAGCTGCTGAAAGAGCGCATCGAGAGCATTCAGGATACCCGCAAGATCACGAACGCGATGTATCTGATCTCTTCCTCCAAGCTGCGCAAGGCACGCAAGAACTACCAGAACGTCCTGCCCTACTTCACCCGCATGAGAGACACCATCTCCCGTGTCGTCCCCCATCTGCCCGATGAGCCGGTGCATCCGTTCTTCCACGAGCGGCAGAGAGAGGACGGCGATCCCCGCCGCGCCTATCTGGTGCTGACGGCAGACAAGGGCATGGCAGGCTCTTTCAACCAGAACGTGCTGAAACTCCTGCTGGAAAAGGCTGACAGGAACGACCGTTTCTATGTCATCGGTCAGGTGGGCTACCGCGCCCTCCGCAAAGACCCCCGCCTGGTGCGGGAGTTCCAGTACGGCGCGACTGCCCCGTCGCTGCAGCGCGCCCGTGACATCACGGTGGACGCCATCGACGACTTCAAGTCGGGCAAACTGGATGAGATCTATCTGATCTACACCAAGATCCAGAACGCGCTCACCAGTGAGCCGGTCATGGTGCGTCTGCTGCCGCTGGACCGCGAGCATCTGCAGCCCGCCCCCAAGGGTCTGGGCGACCCCCGCGGCGAAGTCGAGCTGGTGCCGGACGCATGGACCGTGTTCGAGCAGACCGCTCCTATCTATATGCACGGCATGATCTTCGGTGCCATGACCGAGAGCTTCTGCGCTGAGCAGAGCGCCCGCATGACCGCCATGGATTCGGCCACCAAGAGCGCCAACGATATGATACGCGACTTGCAGCTGGAATATAACCGCACCCGCCAGGGCTCCATCACTCAGGAGATCACCGAGATCATCGGCGGCGCGTCTGCGGTGAAATCACAAGAATAACCTCTCCGTCAGCGCTTGCGCGCTGCCACCTCTCCTATCGAGGAGAGGCCTTGGCATTCCGCAAAGCTTCATCTCTTCGCCAGAGGCTCCCCTCGGTAGGGGAGCTGTCGAGCGAATGCGAGACTGAGAGGTTGACACATCTAATAAACGAGGCAAATCTATGATACAGGGAAAAATTATTCGCGTGGCCGGCCCTGTGGTGGACGTGCAGTTCACCGCAGGCCGACTGCCTGCCCTGCAGGAAGCGCTGACCGTGACCGCAGAAGGCACCGAGCGCACGATGGAGGTGGCGCAGCACGTCAACGAATCGACGGTGCGCTGCATCATGCTCTCGGCCAGCGAAGGTCTGGGCAAGGGTATGGAAGTCACCGCCACCGGCCACGGCCTGACTGCCCCGGTGGGCGAGGCCACGCTGGGCCGTATGTTCGACCCGCTGGGCCGCCCCATCGACGGCAAGGGCTCTGTGGACGATGTGCCGCACTGGCCCATCCACCGCAAGGCCCCCAGCTTTGCAGAGCAGAAGCCCGCTACTGAGATTTTGGAAACGGGCATCAAGGTCATCGACCTGCTGGCCCCCTACGCCAAGGGCGGCAAGATCGGTCTGTTCGGCGGCGCAGGCGTCGGCAAGACCGTCCTGATCCAGGAACTTATCCACAACGTGGCCACCGAGCACGGCGGCTACTCCATCTTCACCGGCGTCGGCGAGCGCTCCCGTGAGGGCTGCGACCTCTGGGGCGAGATGAACGCCTCCGGCGTCCTGAACAAGACCGCGCTGGTCTTCGGCCAGATGAACGAGCCCCCAGGAGCCCGTATGCGCGTGGCACTGTCCGGCCTGACCATGGCGGAGTATTTCCGCGACGTCAAGAATCAGGACGTGCTGCTCTTCATCGACAACATCTTCCGCTTCACCCAGGCAGGCTCTGAGGTGTCGGCTCTGCTGGGCCGTATGCCCTCCGCCGTCGGCTACCAGCCTACGCTGGCTACCGAGATGGGCGCTCTGCAGGAGCGTATCACCTCCACCCGCAAGGGCTCCATCACCTCGGTGCAGGCTGTCTACGTCCCCGCCGACGACCTGACCGACCCGGCCCCCGCAACGACGTTCACCCATCTGGACGCTACCACGGTCCTGAGCCGTGACATCGCCTCTCAGGGCATCTACCCCGCTGTGGACCCGCTGGACTCCACCAGCCGTATCCTCAGCCCGGAGGTCGTGGGTCAGGAGCATTATGAGATCGCCCGTGCCGTCCAGAAGGTGCTGCAGCGCTACAAGGAGCTGCAGGACATCATCGCCATCATGGGCATGGACGAGCTGAGCGAGGAGGACAAGCGCACCGTCAGCCGCGCCCGCAAGGTGCAGCGCTTCCTGAGCCAGAGCTTCCACGTTGCAGAGCAGTTCACCGGTATGCCCGGCCAGTACGTCCCGCTGAAAGAGACGCTGCGCGGCTTCCGCATGATCCTGAACGGCGAGTGCGACGACCTGCCCGAGAGCGCCTTCCTGTTCGCAGGCACCATCGACGATGTGTTCGCTAAGGCGAAGAAGGGGTAAACCATGACGACCTTTCATCTGACGGTGGTCACACCGGACGGCTGCGCCTTTGAGGGGCAGGCCGAGCGTGTGGTCTGCCGCGCCATCGACGGTGACCTTGCCATTCTGGCCAAGCACGGCGACTACTGCACCGCGCTGGGCATGGGCGAGGCCCACATCGTTGATGCCGAGGGCAGCCGCCGCCGTGCCGCCTGCATGGGCGGGATGCTCACCGTGCTGGACGGTGAGGTGCGTCTGGTAGCCACCACATGGGAGTGGGCTGAGCAGATCGACCACACCCGCGCCGAGGCCGCAAAAAAGCGCGCCGAAGAGATCCTGGCCCGCAAAAACCTCGACCGCCGCGAGTACGAGATGGCACAGGCCCGCCTCAAGCGCGCACTGGTGCGCACTTCCATCAAGGATTAACAGCTGAAACAAAAAACCGGAGTCCCCGCAGGGACTCCGGTTTTGCTGTATCAGAAGCTTTTAGAGCATATTTGCCTTCTCGATGAGGCTGCGGATGTGGTGGGCCAGCATCTCGATGGCGGTGGTGTTCTCGCCGCCGTTGGGGACGATGATGTCCGCGTTCCGCTTGCTGGGCTCAACGAAAGCCTCGTGCATGGGCTTGACGGTGGTGAGGTACTGGTTGATGACGCTGTCGAGGGAGCGGCCGCGCTCCTTGACGTCCCGCACCAGACGGCGCAGGATGCGCTCGTCAGCGTCGGTGTCCACGAAGATCTTGTAGTCGAACATGGCGCACAGCTCCGGCTCTACGAAGGGAAGGATGCCTTCCACGATGAGGACGGGGGCCGGTTCGATGTGCTGCACCTCGTTGCTGCGGTTGTGGTCGGCGTAGTCGTACACCGGGCAGTCGATGGCGCGGCCTGCCTTCAGCTCCTGTAAGTGGTAGATGAGCAGGGCGTTGTCGAAGGCGTCCGGGTGGTCGTAGTTCAGCTTGCAGCGCTCTTCAAAGGGCAGCTCGTCGTGGCGCTTGTAGTAGCTGTCGTGGGAGATGAGGCGCACCTCGTCCTCCCCGAAAAGCGCCTTGAGCCGACAGGCCAGTGTGGTCTTGCCGCTGCCGGAGCCGCCTGCGATGCCGATGATCAGATTGTTCATGTTCCAAAAACCTCCGCGTGCCGATTGTTGTAGAAAAAATCCCCAGAGTAGGGTATAATATTCTTATCCTACATAATAACACACTTCGCTCTGTTTTGACAGGGCCGAATCTCTGCTGGGAGGCATTTTGATGAAAAAAATCGTTCCTGCCCCGTACATCGACCAGACTGAGCGCTGGGTCAACGGCTGCGAGAGCATCAGCAGCGTCATGCTGCTCCAGGCCGTGGGCATCGACATCGACCCGGATACCTTCATCGCCCGCGACCTGCCCCACGCCCCATACTGGGAGCAGGACGGAAAACTCTACGGCCCTGACCCGTGGCAGGTCTACCCCGGCGACCCCCACGACCACACCGGCTACGGCTGCTATTCGCCCTGCATCGTCAAGGCCCTGAACAGCGCTCTGGAACACGAGGGCGCAGCCGACAAGTTCGAAGTCGTGGACGAGAGCGGCAAGACGGCGGCAGAGCTTTGCTCTTATATCGACGCCGGGATGCCGGTGGTGTTCTGGGCGACGCTGGATTTCCAGCCCGTGCCGGAAAAGCGCGACCACTGGCTGCTGGCCGATGGCACCGACTTTGCGTGGAAGTGCAACGAGCACTGCCTGCTGCTGGTGGGCTACGATGACGAAAACTACTGGTTCAACGACCCGTGGCATGACCACGGCGTCTGCCCGCAGCCGAAACAGCTGGTGGAGGACTGCCACGCGGCCCAGGGGCTGTTCGCCGTCACCCTCCGCCCGAAAGGAGAAGTATGAAAAAAGAAGAATTTCAGCAGAACATGAAAGACAGGATGCAGCAGTTCGAGGACGGCGGCCTCCGGCTCCTGAAAAAGGGTCAGAAAGGCATCGTCCACGCGATTTTCAGCCGCTTCGGGCTGGTGCTGCTGCTCATGCTGTTGCAGGTCGGTGTACTGTGGAGCGTGTTCCGGTGGTTCGGCGGACTGCTGCCCCATTACTTCGGCGGCAGTGTGGCCATGTCGGCCTTCATGGTGGTCTACATCCTCAACAGCGAGATGGACAACAGCGCTAAAATCACATGGATGGTCACCATCGCCATCCTGCCGGTCGTGGGTGTGCCGCTGTTTTTCTACGTCAAGAGCAACATCGGCCACAACGCCCTGAAAAAGCGTGTGACCCACCTCACTGAGGAGGCCCGGGGCTTACAGCCCCAGCCGCTGGCCACGGCCCAGGAGCTGGCCGAAGCCGACCCCGGCGCGGCCTCGCTGGCGCGGTATCTCCACGGAAAGGGCGGCGGCTTCTCGGTCTATCGGAACACGGAAGTTACCTACTTCCCCGGCGGCGAGGCCAAGTTCGAAGAGCTGCTGCGCCAACTGGAAAAGGCCGAGAAGTACATCTTCCTCGAGTACTTCATCATCGACGAGGGCCTCATGTGGGGCAGGATCCTCGAAGTGCTGGCCCGCAAGGCCGCTGAGGGCGTGGACGTCCGGGTGATGTACGACGGCACCTGTGAGTTCGCCACCCTGCCCCGGGATTACCCCGGCCGCCTCGAAAAGCTGGGCATCCAGTGCCGGGTGTTCTCGCCGGTGCAGCCCTTTGTCTCGACCCATTATAATTACCGCGACCACCGGAAAATTCTCGTCATTGACGGCAAGGTGGGTTTTACCGGCGGCGTGAACCTCGCCGACGAGTACATCAACCACATCGAGAAGTATGGCCGCTGGAAGGACGCCGCCGTCATGCTGGAAGGCGAGGCTGTCCGACCGCTGACCATCCTCTTCCTCGAGATGTGGAGCATCCTCCGGGAGCCGGAGTTTGAGAAGTTCCTCTCCGTGCCGCCCCACTCCGTCCCGGCGAAGGGGTTCGCGGCCCCTTACGGCGACTGCCCGCTGGACGGTGAGCGGGTGGGAGAGATGGTCTATATCGACCTGCTCAACCGCGCCAAGCGCTACATCCACATCATGACGCCCTACCTCATCCTCGACGGTGAGCTGGAAACGGCCCTCAAGTTCGCGGCAGAGCGGGGCGTGGACGTCCACCTCATCCTGCCCCATGTGCCGGATAAGAAGTTCGCCTATGCGCTGGCGAAGACGCACTACAAGTCTCTGCTGGACTCGGGCGTGAAGATCAGCGAGTGGCTGCCCGGCTTTGTCCACGCGAAGGTCTTTGTGGTGGACGACAGCGAGGCCGTGGTGGGGACCATAAACCTCGACTACCGCAGTCTCTACCACCACTTCGAGAATGCGGTCTGGATGAAGGATACCGCCTGCATCCCCGCCATCGAGAAGGATTTCCAGAAGACGCTGGAAATCTGCCGCGACGTCGAGCCCACCCGGGAGAGCATCTGGGAGGGCAACGTGCTGCTCCATCTGGCAGGAATTTTACTGAAAGTTATTGCACCGCTGCTGTAAAACAAAGGGGAATGCCGTTCGGCATTCCCCTTTGTTTTACAAATAATCCTTATCCATCGAGAAGCCCCGGCCGCTGACCTCGGTGACATGGCTCACGATGAGGAAGCAGGTGGGGTCGATGCTGTGAGCCAGCTTTTCCAGCCGGGGCAGTTCCCGGTTGGACACGATGCTCAGCAGCACGGCGCTGGACTCGTGGGTGTAGCCGCCCTCGCCGTGGAGGATGGTCACGCCCCGGTCCAGCTGCTCGAGGATGGCGGCACAGATGGCGTCGGACTGGCTGCTGATGATCTTCACCTCGGTGCGGCTGGCACCCATCATCAGCATCTTATCCATGACGACGGTGTGGATGAGCACCATCACAATGCCGTACAGCACCTGCGGCATCGGGCTGAACACAGCCTGCATCAGCAGGACCATGATGTCGAAGGCCAGCATGGTGGCCGACACCGGCAGCTTGAACCATTTGTTGAGCACCAGCGGCGGGATGTCGAGGCCGCCGGTGGATGCGCCGGAGCGGATGACGATGCCAAGCGAGACGCCGATGCCGAGGCCCGCAAAGACGGTGCAGAGGAAGATGTCCTCCGTCAGCACCCGGCCATTCGCCATCCCCTCGAACAGGGCGAGGAAGGCGGGGCTGAGAACACTGCTGGCCAGCGTATTGAGGGCGAAGGCCCGGCCCAGGACCACCCAGCCCCAGACCAGCATGGCGAGGTTGATGAAGAGCAGCAGCCCCGAGACGGACAGGCCCGTCAATCGCCCGATGGCCAGTGCGATGCCGGTCGCGCCGCCGGTGATGAGGCCCGCCGGCTCGAGGAACAGGGCAACGGCCAGCGAGTAGAGCGCGTTGCCGAAGATGATGGCAGCCCAGTTCCAGATAAGCTGCTTCCAGTGCGGATTCTGATTCATAGCGTTTCCTCCCATATCTCTTCTATCATACCGGAAAACGGCAAAAAAATCCACGCCCGGCGGCCTGCCGGAGCGTGGATTTTTGTTCATTTGACAGATGAAAGCTTGATTTTTTACTCTTCGTCCAGCAGGCGCAGGCCGGCGGTGTCGGTGACGGGCAGCGAGAAGACGATGGAGCCGGCCTTTTTGTCGGCGTTGTCCATGATGGCTTTCATGATGGCGTTCTTCTCGGAAGTGCGGCTGACGATGAGCACCAGCTCTTTTTCGTTCACGAGGTCGATGCCCATGAACCTGGCCGCGCCCTCCATGCCGGTGCCTTTGGCGTGGATGACGGTGCCGCCGCCGGCTCCTGCGGCCCGGGCCGCGTCCATGATAGAGCCGGTGTAGCCCTGATTGGCGATGACCAGCAGCAGGTCGTAACGGGTATCTTTCAAGGTGCTTTCCTCCTTCAGCTCAAGGGTCTGGTGTTCGGTGAGGAACAGCAGGGCGCGCTTGCCGCCGATGCTGCTTACCGGGACGATGAATGCAATGCCGGTACCCGGCACATCAATGCGCATCTGGCGGCGCAGGGCTTTCTGGATGCGGGGCCAGCTGTCCGCTGTGATGATGGCAAAGAGCACGGCTTTTTCGGTCTTTTCCAGCCCGAGGGTGGAAAGCGTCTCCTGAACGGCAGTGCCGGCACCCACGGTGCGGAGGCTGACATCGACGCCGAAGCTTTTATACAGCTTCAGAAAGGCGTCTGTCGTGGGGCGGTCGGTGATGGTGACCAGCCAGTAAAGCGTATTCACGGCAAAGCCTCCTTACAGCTCGATGATGGCGTCGTCCGGCAGTTCGGCCAGCAGGGCGGCAGCATCCAGCAGGGGCTGGGCGCTGCGGGCCTTGCGGGTCTTGAGCTGAGCCACAAGGCCCATGAGCTGGACGGTGATGAGGGGCGTCATGGCGACCATGGCCACCACGCCGAAGGCGTCGGTGACGATGTTGCCGCCTACGGCGATGCAGGCACCCTGCGCCAGCGGCAGCAGGAAGGTGGCCGTCATGGGGCCGGAGGCCACGCCGCCGGCGTCAAAGGCGATGGCGGTGTAGAGCTTCGGCACCACAAAGGAGATGCTGATGGCGAAGAGGTAGCCCGGGATGAGGAACCACAGGATCGAGATGCCGGTGAGGACGCGCACCATCGCAAGGCCCACCGAGAGGGCGACGCCGGCCGAGAGGGCCGCGCCCATCGTCCCGGCGGAGATGGCACCGTCGGTGACTTCTTCGACCTGTTTGTTGAGGACATAGACCGCAGGCTCGGCCCGGACGATGAAGTAGCCGATGAGCATCCCGATGGGGATGAGCAGCCACCGGCTGCTCTGGCCGCCCAGGACCTGACCGAGGTAGTTGCCGGCGGGCATGAAGCCGATGTTCGCGCCGGCGAGGAAGAGCACGAGGCCGATGTAAGTATAGACGAGGCCTACGCCGATGCGGCCCAGCGTCCGCCGGTCGATGTGGAGGGCGGCGAGCTGGAAGATGCCGAACATCACGACGATGGGCAGCAGGGAAGTGGCGATCTCGTGCAGATAGGTGGGCAGGCCCTCGCTGAACAGCTGCCACAGCTCCACCGAGTCGCCCACTTCGGGGATGACCGGCGGCACATAGCTGCTCTCGCTGGCATTGAAGACGATGCCGAGGATGAGGACGGCGAGGATGGGACCTACGGAGCAGAGGGCTACGAGGCCGAAGCTGTCGTCCGCTGCATGGCGGTCAGAACGGATGGCCGACACGCCGACGCCCAGCGCCATGATGAAGGGGACGGTCATGGGGCCGGTGGTGACGCCGCCGGAGTCGAAGGCCACGGCCAGAAACTCTTTCGGCACAAATGCGGCCAGAAGGAAGATGGCAGCGTAAAAGATGACCAGCAGCCGGGGCAGCGGGATGCCCAGCAGCATACGCAGGAAGGCCATGACGAGGAAAATGCCCACGCCCACAGCCACCGAGAGGATGAGGGTCATGTTGGGGATGGAGGGCACTTGGTTCGCAAGCACCTGTAAGTCCGGCTCCGAGATGGTGATAAGGAAGCCCAGCAGGAAACCCACGCCGATGATGAGAAAGAGGTTCTGGCTCCGGGTGAGCATGGAGCCGACCCGCTCGCCCATGGGGGTCATGCTCATCTCGGCACCCAGAGTGAAGAACATGATGCCGACGATGATCATGGCCGCGCCCAGCAGAAAGCAGAGCAGGATGCTCGGGGAGACGGGGGCGATGCTGAAACAGAGCACCAGCATGATGGCCGCGATGGGCAGGACGGCCTGCAGTGCCTCCAGCAGCTTCTCCCGAAGCTTGGGGATGGATGATTTGATAATGATGTCCACCAGCCTTTCCCGCCCGGAAGCAGTGCCGCCGGGCGTTGGAATTGAGAAATATTTCCTTATCAAGTATACAAAAACAGACAAAAGTCCGTCAACAAAAGAGCGGCTAAGATTGGCAAAGAAACAGAAATGTTACAAAAAGAAAAGGCTGCCGCGCTTTTGCACAGCAGCCTTGAAGATCAGGATTTAGACGCCCTGCTTTGCCAGAACGTCAGAAGGCGGGGTGGAGAACACCGGAATACCGGCGTAGGGGTCGGGAGTGTTGTCGGCGGGCAGGGCCTTCATGTAGGCGTCCATGGACGCGGCCACCTTTTTGGCGATGGCCACGGCCTCCACGACGGTGCGCGCGCCCATGACGGCGTCGCCGCCGGCGAACACGCCCTCGCGGGTGGTGCTGCCGTCCTCGTTGACGGTGAGCAGGCCGCGCTGGTTGGTCTCGATGCCGGTGGTGGTCTTCACGAGGGAGTTCTCAGAGCCCTGGCTCACCGAGACGATGACGCCGGTGTGGGGGTAGAAGGTCTCGCTGCCCTCTACCTGGGTGAACTTGCCGTCCTCGCCCTTTACGGTGTCGCGGCAGATGATGCCGTTCTCACGGATCTCCACCGGAGCCTTGCAGAAGCGGAAGCCCACACCCTCGAGCTTGGCATACCGCACTTCATGCTCGGAAGCGCTGATGCACTCCTCGTCGCGGCGGGCGTAGCAGGTGACGTGGCGTGCGCCGTTGCGGATGGCAGTGCGGGCGCAGTCCATGGCGGAGTTGCCCACGCCGATGACGGCGATGTCGTCGCCCAGCTGGAAGGCCTTGGAGTTGGCCAGATAGTCGATGCCGAAGGCCACGTTGCCCAGCGTCTCGCCCTTGATGTGCATGGCGTTGGCCTTCCACAGACCGGCACCGATGAAGACGCTCTTATAGCCGTCCCGGAAGAGGTCGTCGATGGTGATGGTCTTGCCGATGGCGGTATTGGGGCGGACGTGGATGCCCTTCAGCTCGAGGTGGCGGTACTGGAAGTCGTCCAGCACGCTGTCGGGCAGGCGGTAGTTGGGGATGCCGTACCGCATGACGCCGCCGATCTTGTCGCGGGCATCGAAGATGGTGACATCGTAACCCCAGCGTGCCAGCAGGACGGCGACGGTCAGGCCCGCAGGCCCCGAGCCGACGACAGCGGCCTTCATGCCGTTTTTGGGGGCGGGGCCGGAAGTCATCTTGTTGGCGTAGGTGGTGGAGATGTAGTCCTCGATGAT
>ENA-OWON01000517-OWON01000517.1-gut-metagenome-genome-assembly--contig:-NODE-517-length-13686-cov-6.769638_pt1 | contig 13686 bp, 10 predicted proteins | sample MGYA00248257_ERZ651798 | MGnify/ENA primary metagenome ERZ651798 (study PRJEB26908, sample SAMEA4031708) | gut metagenome | biome: gut; feature: normal infant; material: stool | place: China | collected 2015... | reverse complement strand
TTTTTTTTTTATTTTATTTTTTTTTTTTTTTTTATTAAATTTTTTTTTTTTTTTTTTTGTGTTTGTTTTTTTTTTTTTTTTTCCTCCCTCAAAAACCCCCAACTAAACCCCGTCCCCTTTGGCTCCCCTCTCGCTCTCTAAATCAAATGTGTACTTTCTAATTTCTCCATAAAAGCATCATTTAACTTGATGATCGGATTTCTCAATACCAATCCAAAGAACAAAGAAATAATCAGGAAAATTCCTAAAATTCCCATTTGTATCCAATAAGTTGAACCATACATTCCGGCGACGCATTCGCGCATAGCAGTCATACTGTGTACAAATGGCAGCAATGGATATACAGCCCTAAAGAATGGAGGAGCAGTCTCAATCGGGAAGGTTCCACCGGAACCTGCAACCTGTACTACGAGTAAGACTACGCAGATTGCTTTGCCGATGTCCCCGAAGGAGACGGTCAGCGTGTAAATGATATTTACATATACGATACTGCTAAACCATCCTGCCAGTAAAAATAGAAATGGATGCTCACATTGAATCTGTAAATAATACAAATCACCAAGGCAGATTAAGGTAGCTTGTAAAAGTCCTACAATCAGGAAAATCGGATAGCGGCCAAGATAAACCTGATATGGTTTTAGGTTTTTAAGTCCGGCGGTCGAAGAAGCCGAAACGGTTACTTTTAAGATGGCAACCAGTACAATACCTCCTACCCAGAGGGAGAGGACAGAATAGAATGGTGCCATTGCTGAACCATAATTTGCCACAGGATAAATTTCATGTGTTTTTAATGTAACAGGAGAAGATAAAAAGCTGGCAATTGTTTCACTGTTTCCAGATAAAATCTGCTGTAGTTGTTTGTAATCCCCGCTGCTTTTGATTTTCTTCAACTGGTCAATTGTTGTGTTCATCCTTTTCGATGTCTTGTCGATCAGTGCAGAGGTGTCTGACAATGTAGTCTGAATCTTTGCAAGATCAGAAGAGGCAGAACCTGACAGCTTATGGATATTGTCCGCTGTTGTATCCAATTGTGTAAATAAAGTAGAAATGGTTGAGCTTGTCGTTCCAAGAGAGTCAAACAGAGTATTCAAACTATTTTCCACATTATTTTCGTAGTCATTTTTTATGGAAACAAGGCTGTTGCTGCTTGTTTGGATCAGTTGATCCAGCTCAGCCTTTGCGGCGGCAATGTTAGCCGGCGAATTCTGTATATCCTGTGCAGACTGGTATAACTTGTTCTGCAAATTTTGCTGAGTTGCAACAGCACTGTTCAAACGACGGATAATAGAATCCAGTTCGTCTGCAATACCACTCGGTAGTTCCTCAGGAAGCGTATTTCTCAAATCAGAGAATGCCTGGCTAAGTGTCTGATACCCATTGATAATCGGAGTAATCTTATCCCCCAGGCCATTTAACGTATTAGCAAGCGTTTCTGCACTTCCCGACTGTGATGCAAACGCATCGTCAATAATGGAAGAGAGCTGCGTGTAAAAGCTCTGGCTTCCGGAAATTGCTGCGTTAATTCCATCGGTTGCGCCACTGATAGATGTTTTTACGTCGGAAAATGAATTTTTCGTATTTTTCAAAGAAGCTAAGCTGCTGTCCGAATGCGTTTTTGACTCAGTTAAAAATTCTGAGGTTGTGTCCAGCATATTCTTGGCAGAACCGGTCAGGTTTGAAAAGGACTGGATTGTACCGGATGCAGCAGTCAAATCATTTGAAATAGCGCTTAGGTTATTTAAAAGGTTATTAAGAATCACATCAGCTCCACTTTCATCTGCCATATCAGATACAGACTGAAGTGCTACAAGTGCAGTTTCGGATATCGTTTCTATAAATACAGAATTAACCTGTTTTTGGATTGCACTCGCTCCCTTGTCGGTAATCTTCGGTGCAATCGCATTTTCCTTCGCATTATAATAGTAAGTGATTTTTGGGTTTTCGATATCACTTGAGAAAATGCTCATCATATCTTTACTGAAATTTTCAGGAATGATAACAGCGGCATAGTACTTTCCGGATTTTACACCCTTCGTTGCTTTATCCTTTGTAGTAAACACCCAGTCTAATTGCGTATTTTCACGAAGAGCAGAAAGAACATTGTCACCAATGTTGATATTCAGAGGAATCAAATCCCCTTCATATCCCTCGTCCACGCTTGCAACAGCAACCTTTAAGCTACTTGTATTGCCATAAGGGTCCCAGCTTGCAGCAATATTAAACCATGCATAAAGTGGCGGAACAATCGTGATTCCGAGGATGACCAGCAATGCGATTACATTTGTTTTAATCCGCACGATGTCACGTTTAAAAATTTCCAGGATATTTCTCATGATCGTTCATTTCCTTTCTTCAAAAGTTTTAATAATTCATCTTCAGATAACTTGGCAAGTTCTAATTGCTTCTGTGTTTTGTCGTGGATGTATTCCATAATAATCAAGTAAAATGCCAATACAACTACGGAAACAATCCACAAAATTAAAAATACAAGCTTAGATTCCAAACTGAACATCAGAATCAGAAAAACAAAAGCAAGTATAAAAATGCAATTGAATCCACGACGGATTCGTCTCGAATAAGTGCGTTCAAATTTTTCCGCCTTATCGGTCAATTCCTTGCGTGTAACTTCATTGTAGAGCATTGCTTTATAAATCATAGATACTTGCTGAGTGTTTCGTTCTGTACTGGAAGTCTCACACAACATCAAATCTGTAACAGCAAGTCTGCGGTCAAACAGGTAATTTAGGTTCATCAGCAGAGGACGAAGTCCAAGACCGATGAGAAATGCGATTCCAAGGAATACAAGCATGATCAATAAATTTCTACGATAGTTGTGAGCATACATTCCAGCAATAGCTTCACGCATTGCACTGATTCCATACGAAAATGGAAGGAGTGGATGAAGATTCTGGAAGAAAGCTGGCATCATCTCAATTGGATAAGTACCAGATGATCCTGGAATCTGCAAAATAACCAGAAGCACGCACAATGCCTTACCAATGTGTTTAAATGCAAGTGCCATTGCATAAATCAGACTGACATAAACAACGGAGCATACCATTCCGGCAAAAATAAAAGCGGCAGGTTCATTGCATTGGGCTTTAATAAGCCAGATATCACCGGCACATACGATGACACTCTGAATAAGTCCGATGCTCAGAAATAGAAGAAAACGGCCAAAATAACACTGAGTTGCAGTTGCATTTGGAATTTTTTCATCAAAATCTACCTCTTGTTTGAAAATAGAAACCAGAATCAGTCCACCTACCCAAAGAGCCAGATTTGTGTAAAATGGTGTCATGGCAGAACCATAATTCTTTACATCGTAGAGTACTTCTGTATCAACAGTTACCGGTGATGACATAAAAGTTGAAATACCATCTGCATCAATTCCTTTTAGAGAAAGAAACTGCTGATATGCACTGGAGCTTTGCAAGGCTTTTAAATCCGTTGTGAGGTTGGAAAGCTTATCATTTACTGTCTGAAGTGCAGTGCCGGTCGAGTCAAGAACAGAAGCACTGTCTTTTAAGCTGCTGTCGAGCTGTCCAAGGATGGATTTCAACTGAGTAATAGAAGGAGAAATTCCATTCATTGTGGCGGAAAGATTTCCACTTAATGTAGAAAATGTATCCAGTGACTGATTTAAAGTCGGCAACAATGTCTGATTCATAGAGTTCTGGTAATCCCTCAAGGACTGTTTACTCTGCGATACAAGTGTGCTTAATTGTGTACGTGCAGTAGAAGCACCATTTAAAGAGGTTGCTATATTGTCATTTCCGGCTTTTAAAGAATTGACAAGTTCCTGCAATTTAGCATTTTGACTTTCCAAATCAGCAATCTTACTATTTAAAGCTGCGACAAGCTCTTCATTTGAAATATGAGAGGTCATCACTTTTAAATCGTTAATTACTTCATTATTCAAATCAATCAGATTCTGGACAGAAGCAATACTGTTACTTATATTCCCGTTAATCGTTAGCATATCATTTTCAATTGTTCCAAGCTTGTCAGAAGCAGAACCGTAAATATTGCTTAACAATTGGTCTCCATCAGACAAGCTCTGAGAGAATGTCGAAGAAAATGTTCCAATTGCACTGCGGCTGGTATTCAATATATCAGACGCACTGGAAAGTGTTTTTGCACCGGATAAAGCAGCTGTATTGACAGAATCCAAAGCGGCTTGCGTGTCTGCGATAATCGAAGAGCTGCTTTTTACAGTTTCCTGAAAATTCTTCAAAGTAGTCTGATAGTCATTCAGATTCTTTTGAATATCAGAAATAGAGCGCAGTGTCTCAGTATTCATATCACTCATATTACCGGAAACTTTAGAGACAGATTTAATAATTAAATTCGAAATTGTTTCAGCGGCAACATTGGAAAAAGTATCGTTGATTTCCTGCTGAATCGTACCGGCTCCGGTGTCTGTGATCTTTGGAGCAATCGCATTTTTCTTCTCATTTACATAATAATCTAAAACCGGGTTCAGAGGTTCGCCACTGATGATGCTTAGAAGAGATTCGCTGAAATCTTCAGGAATCACAATAGCAGCGTAATATTTTCCGGACCTTACACCTTCAATAGCAGCATCTTCATCTACGAAAGTCCATCCAAGAGAATTATTTTTTTCTAATTGTTCAATAAGCGAAGAACCTGCATTGAGGGAAATCTTATCGGAGCAAGCTCCGGCATCATTGCTGGCAATTGCTACTTTAATCCCTTTTGTATTGCTGTATGGATCCATGTTAGCGGCAATGTTGAACCAGGCATAAAGCGATGGCAGAATACAGACGCCGATCACAACAAGCATAGCAACTGGATTGCGAAGCAAACGCATGCAGTCACGTTTGAATATTTGAAGTGTTGTCTTCATCCTAAATAAAAATCCTCCTTTAACAACGAGTATGTATAAAATCTCAATTTAACACCAGTATATCAGAAAGTAATAATGATTTCTATAAGCAAAAATGACGAATGGTCATTAATTTTCGAGGAGAATGTTGTAAGGTTGTATAGTATATGAAAAATCTCACATATAGAAGAAAGTAAATGAGAAAAGTTATCATTGAATAGAATTGACAAGGAGAGAAAGTTAGAATATACTAACCGTGTAGTTAGAAAGAGCTAACAAATGATAATTGAAGGTAACACGAAAATAGAAAATGCAAGATTATAATAATCAGAAACAGGAGGAAAATAATGAGCGTAGTAATTGTCGGAGGGCACGACAGAATGATAGCCCAGTATAAAAAAATATGCAAAGCTTATAAATGTAAAGTAAAAGTGTTCACACATATGAAGGCGGATTTTGACAAACAGATTGGATGTCCAGATCTTCTCGTATTATTTACAAACACAGTATCACATAAGATGGTAAAGACAGCTTTGGATGAAATTGACAGTTCCAAAACAGATGTTGTGCGTTCACATACAAGCAGCCAGAATGCATTGACAGAAATTTTGAAATCTTGCTGTGCATAAATAATGAAGTGAAAGGATTGCAGATATGAAGGAACGTAATACGGGAAACACTGCAGAGGGACTGGAGCAGTGCTTGATCATGCATTGTGCCCCTACACTGGCATCTCTTAAAACCGCAAATTTATTTACGTGCAAATATACATGTATACAATCACTTGAAATGAGTATCATGTATTGGGAAAGAGAGATGAAAGAAAAAGGATTAAGTCTATTTATATTACAAAAACAAGAAAACAGGGCGTTAATTTATGTCTGCCGCATGAAAAAGTTGCAACAAGATCTGGAAAAACCAGGAGTGATGAATTTGCTTCGAAAATATGGATATCAGGATACGGATCCGCATCATGCTATTTCTCATTTGATTGAACGTTTAGAAGAAAACGGAACATTCCCACATGAAATCGGATTATTCCTGGGATATCCATTGGATGATGTGATCGGCTTTATTGTTAATAAAGGAAAGAATTGTCATTGTATTGGATGCTGGAAGGTTTATTGCAATAAAGAAGAAGCGGAAAGAACATTTTGCAAATATAAAAAATGTACAGATGTATATAACCGGCTTTGGAGAAATGGAAGAAGCATACAGAAGCTCACAGTGGCTTAAAAAATCACTTGATATAAATGAAAATGGAGGAAATAAGAAATGAGTAAAACAGCAGTCGTATTTTGGAGTGGAACAGGAAATACAGAGGAAATGGCAAATGCAGTTCTGGAAGGAATGAAAGAAAATGGAGCAGATGCTTCTATCTATTCAGCAGATGCATTTCAGGCAGGAGATGTAGAGGGTTACGATGCAATTGCCTTTGGATGCCCGGCAATGGGTGCAGAAGTTTTGGAGGAAGATGAATTCCAGCCACTGTTTGACGAGTGCAAATCAGCACTGGCAGGAAAGAAGGTTGCACTGTTCGGTTCTTATGGATGGGGCGATGGAGAATGGATGAGAAACTGGGAAGACGATTGCAAGGAGGCGGGAATAGAACTTGCCTGCGACAGTGTTGTATGCAATGATGCACCTGATGAGGATGCAATTACAGCTTGCAAGGAGTTGGGAGCGGCACTTGCATAAGCGCAAAAAATGAATTTATTATTATAAATGATAGCGAATCTCATTTGCAAGCGGCTTATTGGATAAAATTTCTCAATAAGACAGAATTGGCTTGAAACAAGAAAAATAATGGATATATAATTTGTCCATAAAAAACAGAGGAGGAATTTTATCATGTCAAATTATTTGAAATGTTTAAAGAAAGTAAATGGTAAATCAACAGGAATTTTTGCAGCAGGTGTGTTATTCGGAACAGCAGGTATCAAGGTACTTGCAAGTAAGGATGCGAAAAAGCTTTACACAAACTGTACAGCAGCGATTCTTCGTGCAAAGTCTTGTGTGATGAAAACAGCCACAACAATTCAGGAAAATGCAGAAGACATTTATGCAGAAGCACAGCAGATCAATGAAGAACGTGCAGCAGCAGAAGAAGTTGTGACAGATGTAGAAGAGGCAGATGCCAACGAAACAGATGTTGAAGAAAGCTTTAAAGAAACAGAAACCGAAGAAGCATAATAAATATAAGCTATAAAGCAAACAAAAACCAGAACACCTGCAGTTTTATCTGCAGGTGTTTTCGGAAAGAAGGATTTACATGAAGTTTAAAATTAAACATGATATACAAGGAAGATTACGTGTGCAGTTTGTTCAGAGTCGAATGACCTTTGAGCAGGCAGACGAAATACAATATTATATGGAACAAAATATGCAGATTACATCTGTGAAAGTGCAGGAACGTACGCAATGTGTAACAATTTGCTATAAAGGAGACAGAGAAAGCGTAATTGAAAGCCTGAAAGCATTTCACTATGGAGAGGTGACACTTCCGGAAACCTATCTGAAAAATTCAGGACGAGAATTGAACAGCGAGTACTGGGAGAAACTGGTTACTTCGGTAGTGCTTCATTATGGAAATAAACTATTTCTGCCGCTTTCGGTTCGTGCAGTGCTTACAACTGCAAAATCAGTGAAATACATATGGCATGGAATCTGTACACTTGCAAAAGGTAAAATTGAAGTTCCGGTGTTAGATGCAACATCTATCGGAGTTTCTATTTTCAGACAAGATTTCGGCACTGCAGGTTCCATTATGTTCTTGCTCGGAATTGGTGAAATACTGGAAGAGTGGACACATAAAAAATCAGTCGACGATCTTGCACGCAGCATGTCTTTACATATCAGTAAAGTATGGCTTGTAACTGAAGACCAGGAAGTGCTTGTTTCAACTTCGGATATCAAAGCAGGAGATTTGGTAAGAGTACATATGGGAAATGTAATTCCTTTTGATGGAACAATCGTTTTCGGAGAAGGAATGGTAAATCAGGCTTCCATGACAGGAGAATCCGTTCCGGTTGCGAAGACGACGGATGCAAGTGTCTTTGCAGGAACCGTATTGGAAGAAGGAGAACTTACGATCCGAGTAAAACAAAGCAATGGAAACAGCAAATTTGACCAGATTGTTTCCATGATTGAAGAGTCAGAAAAGCTGAAATCTTCTCTGGAAGGAAAAGCAGAGCATCTTGCAGACAAGCTTGTCCCATATACACTTCTTGGAACAGGAATTACGTATTTGTGTACGAAAAATGTAACAAAGGCATTATCTGTATTGATGGTAGATTTTTCGTGCGCATTGAAACTTGCAATGCCGATTTCCGTATTGTCAGCGATTAAAGAAGCAAGTACTTACAATATTACTGTAAAAGGTGGAAAATATCTTGAGGCAATGTCAGAAGCAGATACGATTGTATTTGATAAAACAGGAACATTGACAAAAGCACAGCCTACAGTAGTAGATGTCGTATCATTTAATGATATGGGCAGTGATGAACTTCTAAGAATTGCAGCATGTCTGGAGGAACATTTCCCACATTCCATGGCGAAAGCAGTTGTAACAGCGGCAAAAGAGAAAAATCTGGTACATGAAGAGCTACATTCCAAAGTAGAATATGTTGTTGCTCATGGCATTTCGTCGACAATTGAAGGGAAATCCGTTATCATCGGAAGCTCACATTTTGTGTTTGAAGATGAAAAATGTACCATTCCGGAAGGAAAAGAGAAGCTCTATGAACAGCTCCCAGGAGAATGCTCACACTTATATATGGCAATTAACCGTAAACTGGCCGCAGTTGTCTGCATTGAAGACCCGCTTCGCGAAGAGGCACAAAGGGTGATTGCCGAACTTAAGAGTAAGGGAATCAAGGTCGTTATGATGACAGGTGACAGCGACCGCACAGCGAGGGTGATTGCTTCAAAAGTAGGTGTGGATGAGTATTTCTCAGAGGTGTTGCCGGAGGATAAGGCAAGCTTTATAGAGAAAGAAAAGGCTGATGGAAGAAAAGTTATTATGATCGGTGATGGAATTAATGATTCGCCGGCACTATCAGCTTCCGATATTGGAATTGCAATCAGTGACGGAGCAGAGATCGCGAGAGAAATTGCAGATGTTACGATTGGCGCAGATAATCTGGAAGAAATTGTTGTCCTGAAAAATCTAAGCGACAGACTGATGGAGCGAATCCATAATAATTACCGTTCCATTGTCGGAATCAATGCTTGCCTGATAGCGGGTGGAGTTATGGGAATCTTCCCGCCTACAACATCTGCATTATTGCATAACACATCGACCTTATTGATCAGTTTGCAAAGTATGAAAGATTTGCTGGATAAATAGGAAAGAGAGGAACATCTATGTATCTGGAACTGAATCAAGTAAAAAAATCATTTGGAAGCGGAGAAAACAAAACAGAAGTACTCAAAGGTATTTCGTGTGGGATTAAGAAAGGGGATATCTGTGTTTTACTTGGCCCGTCAGGGTCAGGGAAATCCACCCTGTTAAATATCATCGGTGGTATTGAAAATATTGATAACGGTTCAATTCGAATCGGCGATGAACAGATGGAGAGCATGAATGAAAAGCAGTTGGCCCAGTATCGTCGAAAACATTTGGGCTATGTATTTCAGGCGTACAATCTGATTCCGAATCTGACCGTAAAGGAAAATATTGAGGTTGGCGCATATTTATCCAAAAATCCGCTGGAGCTAGATGGTTTGCTGAAAACACTGGGGCTATGGGAACATAAAGACAAAATTCCAAATCAGCTTTCAGGAGGACAGCAGCAGAGAACCGCGATTGGGCGGGCTTTGATTAAGAATCCAGATATTTTGCTCTGCGACGAGCCGACCGGAGCATTGGATTATCAGACCTCTAAAGAAATTTTACAATTGATCGAGGATGTGAATCAAAGGTTTGGAAATACGGTTATTTTAGTGACACATAATGATGCAATTCAGGGAATGGCAGATCAGGTCATCAAATTGCGTGACGGACAGATCCGCAAATGCATTTACAATGATAAGAAACAAGCAGTGGCAGAGTTGGAATGGTAAGGGGGTGTTCGTATGAAAAATCCATTATCAAAACGATATCTGCGCGAACTGAAGTCTGAGTGGGGAAAATATCTGGCACTCTTTTTGTTCTTTACGATCATCATAGGATTTTGTTCCGGTTTTCTTGTGGCAGACGGAAGCTGCAAATCAGCTTATGATAACAGTTTTGAAAAATATAATATCGAGAATGGACATTTCGTATTAACCGATTCCATTTCCGATGAATTAAAAGAGAAATTGGAAGAAAAAGAAGATATTACGATTTATCCGATGTTCTATAAAGATAAAGAAATTGCAAAAGAACATACAATCCGACTGTATAAGATGCGTGATGATGTAAATAAGGCGGACTTGATGGATGGAGAGTATCCCAAAGCGGATGATGAAATCGTGATTGACCGCTTGTATGCCGAAAATAATGAGATTGCCATCGGCGACACCATGCAAATCGAAGGCAAAAAATACAAGGTGACAGGTGTGGTCGCATTATCAGATTACAGTGCATTATTTAAAAATAATACTGATATGATGTTTGATGCGAATAAATTTGCAGTTGCGCTTGTAACGGAACATGCGTTTGATAAATTTGGAGATGCCGGTCTTAAGAAATGTTATGCGTGGGTAAATGATGACGTAGCTTTATCTGACAAAGAGCAGGAGGATAAGGCAAATGATATCAAGGATATCATAAAGAAAAAAGCTGTCATGACAGATTTTGTTGCCCGTCAGGACAATCAGGCAATCACCTTCACAGGAGACGATATGGGCGGAGACCAGGTAATGGTACAGTGGCTGCTTTATATCGTAATCGTTATTCTGGCATTTATATTTGCGATTACGGCGAGAAGTACGATTGAGCAGGAATCTTCCGTAGTCGGAACCTTATTGGTGTCCGGTTATACGAGAGGCGAATTGGTGCGGCATTATATGACGCTGCCGGTGGTTGTTATGCTGGTCGCATCTGTTGTAGGAAATGTACTTGGGTATACATGGATGAAATATGTTGTGGCAGGGATGTATTACCATAGTTATTCGCTTCCGACATACACGACAATCTGGAATGCAGATGCTTTTATAGAAACGACAGTCATACCATTTGTGTTACTTCTGGTTGTAAATTTCCTTGTGATCATGTCCATGATGACTTTGCCGCCATTACAATTTTTAAGACATGAGCTTAAGAGAAACAAGAAAAGAAGAGCAATCAGCCTTCCAAACTGGAAATTTATTACCAGATTCCGCATCCGTGTGATTCTGCAAAATAAAGCGGCTTATCTGACGTTGTTTGCGGGTATTTTCTTCGCAAGTGTTTTGATGTTGTTTGGAATGATGTTATCACCATTGCTGACTCATTTTAAAGCAGAAGTACTCGATTCAAAAATTGCGAATTATCAGTATATTTTGAAAATGCCTTTGGAAACGGAGACATCAGGTGCTGAAAAATATGCAGTGTCAGAGTTGAAAAATAGTAGTGGTGAAGAGATTACGGTTTATGGGATCGAAGATCATTCAAAATATTTGAAGAATTTGAATCTGAAAGATGGAGAAGTCGTACTGTCGGACGGATATATGGAGAAATATGGTATCCAGATCGGAGATGCGATCAAGCTCCATGAAGAATACGGAGATAATAAATATACATTTAAGGTGAGCGGAAGTTATCATTATCCTGCTACAATGTGTATATTTTTATCAAAATCTACATTTTGCGATATATTTGACAAAGACCCGGATTATTTTAGCGGATATTTTACAGATAAAAAAATAGAAGATATCGAGGATACAATGATTGCATCTACGATTACGGAACATGATCTGACAGTTATGGCAGATCAGCTTGAAGACTCTATGGGACAGACCTTTTATATGATGAATGGATTTGCTTTGATGATTTATATCATCGTAATTTATTTGCTTGCAAAAACGATTATCGAGAAAAATGAAGCGTCAATTTCAATGCTTAAAATTCTTGGGTACTCCGACAGAGAGGCCGGAAATTTATACAGCCTTGCAACGGGCGTTGTTGTGGCGATTTCTTTGATAATCGCGATACCACTCAGTGATAAAGCGATAAAAGTAATCTATTATCTTATGATGAAAGATTATTCAGGATGGTTGACGTATTATATAGCTCCTTGGATTTATCCGACAATGTTTGTGTTGGGAATGCTTTGTTATCTGGTTGTATATATAATCCAGTCGAAAAAAATCCGAAGAATCCCATTATCACAGGCATTAAAAAACGTTGAGTGATACTCTTATAAATAGTTATAAGAAAATGTAACAGTCGGATTCATTGACATGCAAGTATAAATGGTGGTAGGTTATCTGTAGCGAAAGAATGGGAAATGCAGCTTGAGGTAAGACTAGATTATAATTCCTGTTTGTATCGCTATAATAAAAGCTATGATGAATAAATACGAGGTGCAAAAGATGCAGGAATTAAAACCAATTAAAGAAGGAAAAGTACGTGAGATTTATGATAATGGTGACAGCCTGATCATGGTTGCAACAGACCGAATCAGCTGTTTTGACGTGATTCTGAATAATGAAGTGACAAAAAAAGGAACTGTATTGACTCAGATGTCAAAATTCTGGTTTGATCTTACAGAAGACATTCTTCCAAACCACATGATTTCTGTAGACGTGAAAGATATGCCGGAATATTTCCAGCAGCCAAAATTCGATGGCAACAGCATGATGTGCCGCAAGTTGGAGATGCTCCCAATCGAGTGCATCGTTCGTGGATATATTACAGGAAGCGGATGGGAAAGCTATAAAGAGAACGGAACTGTTTGCGGAATCAAGCTTCCGGAAGGATTGAAAGAATCTGACAAATTACCTGAGCCAATTTATACACCATCAACAAAAGCAGAGATTGGTGACCATGACGAAAACATTTCCTATGAGCAGAGTATAGAACATCTGGAAAAATATTTTCCGGGACAGGGAAAAGAATATGCAGAAAAACTGCGTGATTGTACAATCGCATTATATAGAAAATGTGCAGAGTACGCACTGAGCAAAGGAATTATCATTGCAGACACAAAATTTGAGTTTGGTCTGGATGAAAATGGTAATCTTGTAATCGGTGATGAGATGCTCACACCAGACAGTTCTCGTTTCTGGCCGGCTGAAGGATACGAACCGGGACATGGACAGCCATCCTTTGACAAACAGTTTGCCCGCGACTGGCTGAAAGCAAATCCGGATAATGACTGGACACTTCCACAGGACATCGTGGATAAAACAATCAACAAGTATCTTCAGGCATATGAGATGCTGACAGGAAAACCGCTGGCATAAAGAACATCATAGTGTTAAAAAGCTACAGGAGGCAGGTTCTGCCTCCTGTTTTTGCATATTTTGTGATAAGATCAGATGATAATCTGATACTCAAATGCGTGAAACATGTGATATAATGGGAAGAAAGACAGGATGCGAAGGAGGAAACACGATATGAAAATTGCTGCTGCAATTGAAAAAATGACAGATTTTTATAAGGGAAATATTCATGATATTTATCATTTTCTGAAGGTATGGGCCTTTGCAAAGAACATCGGCGAGGCGGAAGGACTGGATCCAAAAACACAGGAAACGCTGGAGATGGCAGCTGTTGTCCATGATATTGCCTGCCCGCTGTGTCGGGAAAAATACGGAAATACCAGCGGAAAGCATCAGGAAGAGGAAAGTGCGCCGCTCGTTGCAGAATTTTTCAAAGATGTACCGGCAGGAGAACTGGATGTCGAACGCATCACATGGCTGGTTACGCA
>ENA-OWON01000503-OWON01000503.1-gut-metagenome-genome-assembly--contig:-NODE-503-length-13995-cov-6.126886_pt1 | contig 13995 bp, 11 predicted proteins | sample MGYA00248257_ERZ651798 | MGnify/ENA primary metagenome ERZ651798 (study PRJEB26908, sample SAMEA4031708) | gut metagenome | biome: gut; feature: normal infant; material: stool | place: China | collected 2015... | reverse complement strand
AATTGATGTGTTTGTTTCCTTGAAAATGCTGATAGATACTGTGTTTTAGCGGATAATCAGATTTTTATTGTGTTTTTGTATTAAAAAAATGTGTGGAATGTGTACGATTCGTCCATAAATGGGTTGAATCATCATTTCCGGAGAAATTCCCGCAGCACATCCTCCGGGCGGGGCGTGTGCAGCGGGTAGCGTGCGCGCAGCGGCGCGGCGGCACCGTCCATGATGTAAGGCGTGCCGACAAGGTCGAGCATCGCCACATCGTTGTAGTTGTCGCCGAAGGCCATGACCTCGTCATGGGCGAAGCCCAGCACGCGGCAGAGCGACTCGACGCCGACACCCTTGTTGGCGGTGGTCGTGTCGATCCAGTACGGGCCCGCCACGGCGCAGTTGGCCTGCTGCCAGCGCGGCACAAAGCGGTCCGCGTACTTTTCCACGCCCTCATGCAGGTAGACCGACACCTTGACGATCTCCTCGGGGATCTCGGACGGGTCGGAGATGACCTTGTAACGGTTGCCGATAAATTGGATGCGGTCCAGCATACCGAGGCCGCGCTCCATCAGATAGGCGCAGTTCTGGCCCGAGAGCATGACCTCGCCCTGGCCGTCGCTGCGGTCCCACAGGTCGTGGGCGATTTCCTCCGCCAGTGCGCGGGGCATCGGGTTCTCGGCGATGCAGTGCTCGTCCTTGAACAGCACGCCGCCGTTCTCGCACAGGAAAACACAGCAGTCGGCCACCGGCGCAAACAGCAGGCGCAGGCTGGTGTACTGCCGCCCGGATGCCGGGCAGAACAGGATGCCGCGGTCATGCAGGGCACGGATCTGGTCGAAAATTTCGCCCTCCAGCTTTTTGCGGCCATATTGCAGCAGCGTACCGTCAATGTCGCTGCAGATCATTTTGATTGCCATAATACAACTCCTTTGTGGTTACGGGAATATTGTAGCATATTTGGCAGGGTGTTTGCAATTTTGTTTCGGCGCGTTATAATTAGGGCAATACCGCATAATTCTAAGTACCGATACGGCGAGCGAGGTGCGGCAGCTGCTAAGCCAAAAGCGCAGATAATACTTTGTGTATTATCGAGCATTTTGGCAACGCAGATGCCGTGCCGCAGCCGCCGGAGCGGTGCTTAAGCCGTAAGGCGGGAATTATGCGGTGTTGCCTTAGTTTTGTAGGGGCGAGCAGTGCTCGCCCGCGAAACCTGACGGGGCCGTGAACGGCCAGGGTCGTCGAGGACGCCGACCCCTACAACGTGCGGAAATGTGCGAAAAGAACGGAGATGCAATAGTATGGCTTTCATCACAATAAACTACCACGCCCCTGCCGACAACGGCGCGGCGTTTGTGGCCGAAAACGCCACACTGGCGGGCAGCGTGCGGCTTGAGAAAAACAGCAGCGTCTGGTACGGCACGGTGCTGCGGGCGGACACCGGGCGCATTGCCATTGGGGAAAACTCCAACGTGCAGGACAATGCCGTGCTGCACACCGGCCCCGGGCTGGATGTGACGGTGGGGCACGGAACGTCCGTCGGACACGGGGCCGTTGTGCACGGCTGCACGGTGGGCGACGGCTGCCTGATTGGGATGCACGCGACGATTTTGAACGGCGCGGTCATCGGGGACGGCTGCCTGATCGCCGCGGGGGCGCTTGTGCCGGAGAACATGCAGGTGCCCGCGGGGAGCCTTGTCATCGGCGTGCCCGGCAAGGTCGTGCGGCCCGTCAGCGCGGCACAGGCTGCCGCCATCAAGGCCAACGAAGAAGAATATCTGGAATTGGCAAGGGCGCACGCAGAGGCAAAATAACCGCGGTATGCGCTTTTGCCGGAGACGTAGGGCGGCCAGCCCTCTGGCCGCCGCGGAGGGGTCAAGAGCCCTCCCTACAAATCAACCGTTAAAGGGGTGCCAACGGCAAAGCTGCCCCCCGGGCATGCCCGGCCCCTACAGAGCAATAAAAAAACAGGATGCTGTCTTGCGAAACGGCATCCTGTTTTTTATGGAATTTACTTCAGCACCGCGCCCAGATTGGCGCTGGTGACCAACCTTGCGTACCGCGCCAGCCAGCCGGTCTTGATGTTCGGCTCGGGCTGGACGTAGGTGGCCTTGCGGGCGGCAAGCTCGTCGTCGCTGACGGCCAGGTGGATGGACGCATTCGGAATGTCGATCTCGATGGTGTCCCCTTCCCTGACCAGACCGATGGGGCCGCCGGAGGCTGCCTCGGGGCTGACGTGGCCGATGGCCGCGCCGCGGGACGCACCGGAGAAGCGGCCATCCGTGATGAGTGCCACCGTGGTATCCAGCTTCATGCCCGCCAGTGCGCTGGTGGGGTTGAGCATCTCGCGCATACCGGGGCCGCCCTTGGGGCCCTCGTAGCGGATGACCACTACGTCGCCGGGGTGGATGTCGCCTGCGTAGATAGCCGCAATGGCGGTGTCCTCGCTGTCAAAGACGCGCGCGGGGCCGCTGTGGACCTGCATTTCGGGCGCAACGGCGCTGCGCTTGACGACACAGCCGTCCGGCGCAATGTTGCCCCACAGAATCTGCAGACCGCCGGTCTGACTGTATGGGTTGTCGATGGAGCGGATCGCCTTGTCGTTGAGAATCTTCGCACCGCGGATGTTCTCTCCCAGCGTTTTGCCGGTGACGGTGGGAACATCGAGGTCGAGCAGGTTCTTCTTCGCCAGCTCAGCCTGCACCGCCGGGATGCCGCCCGCCTCATACAGGTCGGGCATGTGGGTGGGGCCGGCTGGGGCCAGATGGCAGAGATTCGGCGTTCTGGCGGAAATCTCGTTAAAGAGCTTCAGGTCAATCGGGCAGCCCGCCTCCTGCGCAATCGCCAGCAGGTGCAGCACCGTGTTGGTGGAGCAGCCCAGCGCCATGTCGCATGTCAGGGCGTTGCGGATGGAGCGCTCGTTGATGATCTGGCGCGCGGTCACGCCGCGGCTGACCAGGTCCATGATGGCCATACCGGCGTGCTTGGCCAGCTGCAGGCGCTTGGCGTAGACGGCGGGAATCGTGCCGTTGCCGGGCAGCGCGATGCCGATGGCCTCGCACAGGCAGTTCATGCTGTTGGCCGTGTACATGCCGGAGCAGGAGCCGCAGCCCGGGCAGCAGTTGCAGGTGCAGTCCTCAAGCTGAGCGTCGTCGATCATACCGGCCTTGTACGCGCCGACAGCCTCGAACATTTTGGAAAGGCTGACCTCCTCACCGCCGTAGCGGCCTGCCAGCATCGGGCCGCCAGAGCAGACCACGGCGGGCACGTCCATGCGGACGGCGGCCATGACCATGCCGGGCACGATCTTGTCGCAGTTGGGGACCAGCACCAGACCGTCCAGCTGGTGGGCCATGAACATCGTCTCAACGCTGTCGCAGATCAGTTCACGGCTGGCGAGGGAGTATTTCATGCCCACATGGCCCATAGCGATGCCGTCGCAGACACCGATGGCGGGGATGAGGATGGGGGTGCCGCCTGCCATGCGCACGCCAGCCTTGACGGCATCGGCGATCTTATCCAGATGGGCGTGGCCGGGGACGATCTCGCTGTAGGCGGAAACGACGCCGATCAGCGGACGGTCCAGCTCCTCCGGCGTGTAGCCCAGCGCATAAAACAGGCTGCGGTTTGGTGCCCGCTCCGGGCCTTTTTTGACGTTATCGCTGTTCATAGGTTTTCTCCGTTTTCATATAAAATGCCTTCCCCCTGCGGGGGAAGGTGCCGCGAAGCGGCGGATGAGGGGCGGCCTTACGCCCGCCGCCCGTAAACGGGATGCTGCGGGAGCTCTGCCCTCATCCGGCCCTGCGGGGCCACCTTCCCCCTCGGGGGAAGGCTTAGAGCGTTATCTTACAATTACTTCTTCAGCCAGCTCATCATCTTGCGGAGCTCGGCACCGACCTTCTCGATGGGATGGTTGGCGGCGATGCGGCGCTGTGCGAGGAAGTGGGTCTTGCGGCCGCCCTTCGGGCTCATCTCGGTCAGGAACTCGGAGGCGAAGGTGCCGTCCTGAATCTCCTTCAGGACCTGCTTCATCTCCTTGCGGGTGTCCTCGGTGATGAGGCGCTTGCCGGTGCGGTAGTCGCCGTACTCGGCGGTGTTGGAGATGGAGTAGCGCATCTTGGAGAAGCCGCCCTCGTTGATCAGGTCAACGATCAGCTTCATCTCGTGGCAGGTCTCAAAGTAGGCCATCTCGGGGGCGTAGCCGGCCTCGACCAGCGTGTCGAAGCCAGCCTGGATCAGCTCGCAGACGCCGCCGCAGAGCACTGCCTGCTCACCGAACAGGTCGGTCTCGGTCTCCTCCTTGAAGGTCGTCTCGAGGATGCCGGCGCGGCCGGCACCGATGCCGGAGGCGTAGGCCAGGGCGATCTCCTTGGCCTTGCCGGTGTAGTCCTGCTCCACGCAGATCAGGGACGGGCAGCCCTCGCCCTCGGTGTACAGGCGGCGGACGATGTGGCCGGGGCCCTTGGGAGCGATCATGATGACGTCAACGTTCTTCGGCGGGGTGATGGTCTTGAAGTGGATGTTGAAACCGTGGGCAAAGGCCAGTGCCTTGCCCTCGGTCATGTAGGGGGCAACCTGCGTGTTGTAGATGTCGGCGCACAGCTCGTCGGGAACCAGCATCATGACAACGTCACCGGCCTTGGCAGCCTCCTCGACCTCCATGACCTTGAAGTTCTCATGGGTGGCAGCGAACTCGGAGGCCTTCTCCCAGTGGGCAGAGCCCTTGCGCAGACCGACAACGACATTGACGCCGCTCTCGGCCAGATTCTCGGAATGAGCGTGGCCCTGGGAGCCGAAGCCGATAACGGCAACGGTCTTGCCGTCGAGCACGCCGAGGTTGCAGTCGGAATCATAGTACTTGTTGATAGCCATGGTGGTGTCTCCTTTTTGTTGCTTTAAGTTTATATTTTTAAATTTTAATTGGGAAACGAAAATAAAAATCCGTAGGGACGCATTCTATATGCGCCCGTGCAGTGCAGCCTACGGCGGGCGGATATGGAATCCGCCCGTACAGGCATTGAAAATTTACGAGCAGCTCAATGGCAATGCGTACCCGGCAGGGGCAGCTGCGCCTCCCCGACCTCCTGCGCGAGCTTCTGCATGTGCTCGTGCTTGCCGCCGCGCTCCAGCGCGGTGACGCCGGTGCGGCAGAGCTCCAGAATGTTGTAGCCCTTGAACATGGTCAAAAAGGCGTCAATCTTATCCGGCTTGCCGGTCAGTTCAAAAATCATGCTGTCGGGCGACAGGTCGATGATCTTTGCCTTGTAAATGCTGGAAATTTCCCGCAGCTCGGCGCGGTTCTGGTTGTCGCACTCTACCTTTAAAAGCAGCAGCTCGCGCTGCAGACTCTTATCGGGGTCCAGCTCAAAGATCTGTCGGGTGACCTCAAGGCGCTCGGTCTGTAAAATCAGCTGGTTCAGCGCCTGTTCGGTGCCGCGCAGTGTGACCGTGATGCGGCTGACCGCGGGGTCATTCGTGGCGGATACCGTCAGGCTGTCGATGTTGAAGCCGCGGCGGCAGAGCAGGCTGGAAATGCGCGCCAGAACGCCGTTGCTGTTGTCAACCAGCAGGCTGATGACCCGCCGGGTGTTGTTGTTCTGTTCCATGCGTGTCACCTCATTCCATGATGATGTCGTTGACGGTGCCGCCGCCGGGAATCATCGGCAGGACCTTTTCGTCCTTGCCGATGCGGCAGTCGATCCAACTCGGGCCCTTCTGCTTCATCGCGTCGGCGAACGCCGCCTTGAACTCGGCGGGCGTCGCAGCGCGGTAGCCTTTGGCCCCGAAGCCCTCGGCCAGCTTGACAAAGTCGGTCTTGCGGTGCGGGTCTGTGTCGGAGTAGCGCTTCTCGTAGAAAGTCGTCTGCCACTGGCGCACCATGCCGAGCACCTGATTGTTGAAAATTACCGTGATGATGGGCAGGTCGTAGCTGACGGCAGTGCAGGCCTCGTTCAGGTTCATGTGGAACGAGCCGTCGCCCGTCAGCATGACGACGCGGGCATCCCTGCCCAGCGCCATCTGTGCGCCGATGGCCGCGCCGTAGCCGAAGCCCATTGTGCCCAGACCGCCGCTGGTCAGGAAGCCGCGGGATTTCGTGTGGTGCAGATACTGCGCCGCCCACATCTGGTGCTGGCCGACGTCGGTGACGTAAACGGCCTCGGGACCTGCCTGATTGCAGATCTCATCAATGATCTGGTGCGGCTTCAGCTCGGTGTCGCTGTCCACAGGCTTGTAGTCGTTCTTCTGCCAGCCGCGGATCTGCTCCATCCAGAGCTTGTGCTCGGTCTTTTCGACGTAGGGCAGAATGGCCTGCAAAATGTAGCTGGCGTCGCCGGTCAGGCTTAAATCGACGTCCACATTCTTGCCCAGCTCGCTGGGGTCAATGTCGATCTGGATGATTTTCGCGCGCTTGGCAAAGCTGTCGGGGTTCAGCGCCACGCGGTCACTGAACCGTGTGCCCACGGCAATGACCAAATCGGCCTCGTCAATGGCTTTGTTGGCGGCGTAGCAGCCGTGCATACCCAGCAGCCCTAAGTTGTGCGGCTCACCGTAGCTGAGGACACCGGCGGCCATCAGGGTGTAGGTGGCGGGCATGCCGGTCTTTTCCAGCAAATCGCGCAGGGGCTGGCAGCCCGCCGCGCTGCGGACGCCGCCGCCGAAGTAGACGATCGGGCGCTCCGACGCGTTGATCATCTGAGCGGCCTTTTTGACGTCCTCCTCATTATACCGGGTCACGGTGCGGATGAGCTCGGGAGCCTTGGGGGTGAACTCACAGGAGGCAGCCGTGATGTCCTTTGGAATATCGACGAGGACGGGACCCTTGCGGCCCGACTGCGCAATGCGGAAGGCTGCGCGCATCGTGTCGGCCAGGTCCTCGACCCGGCGCACCGTGTAGTTGTGCTTCGTGATGGGCATCGTAATGCCCTCAATGTAGGCCTCCTGGAAGGAGTCCTTGCCCAGCAGCGTTGTGGCGACGTTGCCGGTGAAAGCGACCATCGGCACGCTGTCCATGTAGGCTGTGGCAATGCCGGTGACGAGGTTCGTGGCACCGGGGCCGCTGGTGGCCAGCACGACGCCGGTGCGGCCCGTGGCGCGGGCGTAGCCGTCTGCCGCGTGGGACGCGCCCTGCTCATGGGCGGTCAGCACATGGCGGATGCGGTCCGAGTTTTTATAAAGTTCATCGTACAGATTCAGCACTGCGCCGCCGGGATAGCCGAACAGGGTGTCAACGCCCTGCTCGACCAGCACTTCGACGAAGATCTGTGAACCGGTCAATTTCATGTTTCTGCTCCTTCCTGGTTTTAGCACGGCCTGCCGGGGGTCTGTGGGGCGGGGTGACCTCACCCCGCCGCGGCGGTCTCCCGTAAGAGGGGCAAAGGATAAAACAAAACAGGCTTTGCCCCTTGTATTCCAAGAGACAAAGCCTGTGTATAGCTCTGCGGTACCACTCTTATTGGGGCGGTGCCCCCACCTCATGGGCCTCCAACAAGGCCCGGCACTGTAACGGGTGCGCCCGTACCGCCCTACTGTGATTTCGGGCGGTCTGCTCCGGGATCAGTTCGCGGTCTGCTGCCCTGCTGCCTTGCACCGACCGGCAGCTCTCTGCAGGGTGCGGGACCGTTACTAACTTCCCATCCACGCATTGTCTGAATGTGTGATAAACTATACCGTACTTTTGCAGATTTGTCAAGACTTGCTTGAAAATTCTGCAACAAATCTTGCAACTTTTTGCCACGGCGTTTATACTGGTGGTAAAGAGTGTATCTCTTGGGAAAGGAATATGAATATGCTTCGTAATGAATGGCTGGCCCATCTGGATGGGCTTGTGGTGTTCCGCGGTCTGCTGGCGGCGGAGCCGCTGCGCTCTCTGCACGCGGCGCTGGCGGCGGATGAGGACGCCCTGACGGGCGCTGTCGCCGCGTTTGAGGCGGCGCTGTTTGCCCGCGGCACCAACTGGACCGAGGCCCTGCTGGATGCCGTGCTCGAGGAGGAAAACCTCTGCCTGCGTGTGGCAGCCGGGCAGGATGCCGGGCCCGTGCTGGAGACTGCGCTGAACAGCGAGCTGGACTTTTTGCAGACGCTTGGCCGTGCGCCGCTGGACGAGGTGTTCCCCGGCGCGGCAGTGTTCCTGCCGCGGTGGGAGACAACGCCCGACGCCGACTACCACGCGGCCTATGAGGCGCGCCGTGCGGCCATGGGCCAGAAGGGCTACGGCATGTTTGCCCGCCACCATGTCTTTGCGCTGGAGGACGGGCATCTGGTGCCGGTGCGCTACCCCGACCCGCAGCGTCTGAGCGAGCTGCCCGGCTACGAGCAGGAGCGCGAGAAGGTCATTGCCAACACCCGCGCCCTGCTGGAGGGCCGCCCGGCCAATAACGTGCTGCTCTACGGCGATGCAGGCACGGGCAAGTCCAGCACGGTCAAGGCAATTGCCAACGAGTTTGCGCCCGACGGCCTGCGCCTGATCGAGGTGAAGAAGAACCAGCTCTACCAGATCCCCGCCCTGATGGACGAGCTGGCAAAGAATCCGCTGAAATTCATCCTCTTTATTGATGACTTGAGCTTTGCCTCCAACGATGACAACTTTGCGGCGCTGAAGGCGATCCTGGAGGGCGGCGTCGGCGGGCGCAGCCATAATGTGGCGGTCTACGCCACAAGCAACCGCCGCCACCTCGTCAAGGAGACGATGGCGGACCGCAGCGGCGACGACCTGCACGCGATGGACACCCGGCAGGAGCTTATGAGCCTGTCGGCCCGGTTCGGCCTGACGGTGACGTTCCAGCAGCCTGACAAGGACCGCTATGACCGCATCCTGCTGGAGCTGGCGAAGCAGTACAATGTCCAGATGCCCAGCGACCAGCTCTTTATCAAGGGTGCCGCCTTTGCCCTGCGCGCCGGTGGCCGCAGCCCGCGCGTAGCCAAGCAGTTTGTGGAGCTGCTGGCGGCGGGCGTCAAGGTATAAAATTTCTCCACCCTGTAGGGGCGAACATTGTTCGCCCGTGCTCGTTCGCGGCGGCAGAAACATCCGCGGGCGGATATGGAATCCGCCCCTACGCGTAGGGGTCGGCGTCCTCGACGACCCGGGAAGTCAGCGCTGCCGCAAAGCTTCCGCGGGCGAACAATGTTCGCCCCTACATAGCATAAGGATCAGGCGCGCTCCGTCACCAGCTTAAACCCTGCCTCCGTCAGCTTTTGCTTAATGGTCTCGATCTGCGCGGCATCCCGCGTTTCGAGGCCGAGCTTCAAGAAGCAGCTTGTGATGGCCATGTTCGCATCGCTGCGGTCATGGTGGACGCTGACGACGTTCGCACCGCAGGCGGAGACAATGTCGCTGACCAGGCTCAGCTGGCCGGGCTTGTCCTCCAGCGCGATCATCAGGTTCGTCTTGCGCCCGCTCATAACAAGGCCGCGGGTGATGACGCGGGACAGAATGTTCACGTCGATGTTGCCGCCGGAAATCAGGCAGACCGTTTTCTTGCCCGCCAGCGGCAGCTTGCCGAACAGTGCGGCGGCCACCGGCGTGGCACCTGCGCCCTCGGCGACGAGCTTCTGGTTCTCCATCAGCGCCAGAATGGCCGCGGCAATCTCGTCCTCGCTGACCGTAACGATCTCGTCCACGTACTGGCTGACCATGTCGAACGTCGTCTCGCCGGGCGTCTTGACCGCAATGCCGTCGGCAAAGGTCACGGCGCTGTCCAGCGTTTCATATTTGTGGTCGTGGAAGGCGTGCTCCATGCTGGGCGCACCCGCGGCCTGCACGCCGTAGATCTTTACCTCGGGACGCAGGCTCTTGATGGCGAACGCCACGCCGGAGATCAGGCCGCCGCCGCCGATAGGCACGATGACCGCGTCCACATCGGGCAGTTGGTCGAGGATTTCGAGACCAATCGTTCCCTGCCCTGCGATGACCAGCTCGTCATCATAAGGATGAATGAAGGTCATGCCGGTCTGCTCCTGCAGCTCCACAGCGCGGTCATGCGCGTCGTCGTAGGTGCCCTTGACCAGCTCGACCTCGGCGCCGAGGCGCTTTGTGCTCTCTACCTTCATAATAGGGGCACCGTCCGGCATACAGACAACGCTTTTGATGCCCATGCGGGTCGCGGCCAGCGCCACGCCCTGCGCATGGTTGCCCGCCGAGCAGGCAATGACGCCCTTCGCGCGCTCCTCCGCGGACAGCTGGCTGATTTTGTAGTACGCGCCGCGGACCTTGAAGCTGCCTGTAACCTGCAAATTTTCGGTTTTCAGGTACAGATCGGTGCCGGGGCACAGGCGTGTGGCGGCGATCAGGTCGGTCTTGCGGGCAACCTGCTTCAAGACGAACTTAGCATGGTAGATTTTATCCAGTGTAAGCATGGGCTGTTCCCTCTCTGTTTGACAATAGTCTGGCCCGACCCGGGCTTGCCGGATCGGGCCGGGCCGCGCCGTTGCGGCCAAGACACTGACATGAGTATAGTTGAAATTTGCTAATTTGTAAAGTGAAAAGTATTCATCGTTAGATTGTACAAGAATAATAAGCAAGAATTGTACAATTCTACCACTATGTTGTGGGCGCAGAATGCTGTATAATAGATGTAACGACAGCAAAATATGTTTGCTTTTTAACAATCACCTTTATGAGGAGGCAATTTCCCGTATGGATATTCGTTATTCCTGCAACCAGCGTGATTTCAAGCGCTACACCACCGAGGAGACCCGCAACGAAATGCTCATCACCGGCCTGTACAAGGCAGATGAGATGGTCGCCGTCTACAGCCACGTGGATCGCATGGTCACGCTGGGCTGCATGCCTGTGCACGAGGAGGTCTCCATCGACAAGGGCATTGATGTATGGGCCAACTTCGGCACCCACTACTTCCTGGAGCGCCGCGAGATTGGCATCTTCAACATCGGTGACGGTGCCGGCACGGTCACGGCGGATGGCAAGGAGTATCACCTGAACTACAAGGACTGCCTGTACCTGACCAAGGGCAACCAGAAGGTCACCTTCAAGAGCGACGACCCGGAGCATCCGGCCAAGTTCTACATGGTCTCTGCCCCGGCCCATTGCAGCTATGAGAACAAGCTCATCACCATTGAGCAGGCCGCCAAGCGCCCGCTGGGCAGCGTCGAGACCTGCAACAAGCGCACGATCAACCAGTTCATCCATCCCAGCGTGCTCAAGACCTGCCAGCTGTCCATGGGTATGACCGCTCTGGAGCCCGGCAGCAACTGGAACACCATGCCCAGCCACACCCACGAGCGCCGCATGGAGATCTACACCTACTTAGAGGTCCCCGAGGGCCAGGTCGTTTTCCACATGTGCGGTGAGCCCACCGAGACCCGCCATATTGTCATGCACAACTATGACGCGGTCATCAGCCCGTCCTGGAGCATCCACAGCGGCGTAGGTACATCGAATTACACCTTTATCTGGGCCATGGGCGGCGAGAACATGGAGTTCGATGATATGGATAATATCGCCACAACTGATTTGCGCTGACCGCAAGAAACGCACATATTTTGCGTCGGCTTGCGCAAGATATGCGCAACTATTTACTTTAATTCTCGCGCCCCAGTGATGGGCGCCGGAATATATGACTGTTACAAACTTAGGAGGTTTTGCATCATGTCTGTTTGCACCCCGAAATCCTTCGACCTGACCGGTAAGGTCGCCCTCGTCACCGGCGCTTCCTATGGCATCGGCTTTGCTATTGCCACCGCTATGGCCAATTGCGGCGCCAAGATCGTCTTTAACGACATCAAGCAGGAGCTGGTCGACAAGGGCCTGGCCGCCTACAAGGAAGCCGGCATCGAAGCCCACGGCTATGTCTGCGACGTCACCAACGAGGACGCCGTCAATGAGATGGTCAAGAAGATCACCGAGGAAGTCGGCCACATCAATGTGCTGGTCAACAACGCCGGTATCATCAAGCGCATCCCGATGATCGAGATGACCGCTGCCCAGTTCCGTCAGGTCATCGACGTTGACCTGAACGCACCGTTCATCGTTGCCAAGGCTGTCATTCCCGATATGATCGAGCAGGGCGGCGGCAAGATCATCAACATCTGCTCCATGATGAGCGAGCTGGGCCGCGAGACTGTCTCTGCCTACGCCGCTGCCAAGGGCGGCCTGAAGATGCTGACCAAGAACATTGCCTCCGAGTACGGCAAGTACAACATCCAGTGCAACGGCATCGGACCCGGCTACATCGCCACCCCGCAGACCGCGCCCCTGCGCGAGATCCAGCCCGACGGCAGCCGTCATCCCTTCGACCAGTTCATCGTTGCCAAGACCCCTGCCGAGCGCTGGGGTGAGGCCGAGGATCTGGGCGGCCCCGCCGTGTTCCTCGCTTCCGAGGCATCCGACTTTGTCAACGGCCTGATCCTCTACGTTGACGGCGGCATCCTCGCCTACATCGGCAAGCAGCCCGGCTGATTTACTTTCTTCGAGAAGAAAGTAAACAAAGAAGCTTTCAAACAATAAAAAGGACATCCGCTCGTGAAAGGGCGGATGTCCTTTTTATGTTGCACGGTAGGGGCCGGGCATGCCCGGCCCGGCAGTGTATGGTAAACGGACGCTTGCGGGAATCTCCCGGGCCGCCGCGGAGGGGTCAAGACCCCTCCCTACAAAACGACCCGCAAAGGGGGCTTTACCCGATGGTCACGCTCCACTTGAACTCCTTGCTCTCGCCGGGGTCCAGCTCGATGTGATGGCCTGCCTCATTGACGGAGTTGGCCCAGCCGTTCCAGGGCTCCATGCAGACGAAGCTCTCGGCGTCCTGCTGCCAGAGCACGCCGTTGGTGAAAACGCTCTCGTCAAAGCTGACCGTGACCTTGTGGCCGTTGCCGGAGTCGGTGAAGCGCATCGGGCTCTTGACGCCGGTCATCAGGCGGATGGAGTCGGCACTCCCCTCCTTGCGGGTCAGGGTGATGGTCTCGGGCGCGGCGGGCTGCTCGCCCTTGGCGCTTTCGCTGCAGGTGGCGGCGTCGATGTCAAACGCGACGTTGTCCAGCTTGCTGGCGGCGAAGTACGGGTGGAAGCCGACGCTGAACGGCAGGGCCTTGTCGCCGGTGTTGGCGACGGTCAGGGCCAGCGTGGCGGTGCTGCCGGTCAGGGTGTAGCGCATGGTCAGGGCAAAATCGAACGGGTAGACGAACTTTGTCAGACCGTTGGGGGTCAGGGTCAGCTCAATGGCGGTGTCGTCCGCGCTCTTGACCTGCCACGGCACGAGGTCGGCCAGGCCGTGGACCTCGATGGGATAGGCCGCGCCGTTGAAGTGGTGCACGCCGTCGTCCGGTTTGCCGCAGTTCGGGAACAGGATGGGGATGCCGCAGCGCGGGCGATCCGTGGACTCGAAGTTTTTGTCGCGCAGCCACAGGTATTCGTCGCCGTTTTTGGTGAAGGATGTGGCCATGCCGCCCTTCTCGGGCGTGACGGTGAAGGCATACTCGCCGTCGGTCAGGGTCAGGGTAACGGTAACATCGCCGCCAAAGCCCTTGGCAGTGCCGGTAAAATCGCCGGTAGCACCCGCGCCGGTGGTGGAGGCGGGCTTGCTGCCGCAGCCGTAGCCCAGCAGGCTCACTGCAACGACAGCGGCCATGGCCAGCGCTGCAATGCTCTGTTTCATCTTCGTGTTTTTCATGGTTTCTTCTTTTTCCTTCTTAGTTGAAGCAATGTTGCAGGCAGTTAGCCTGCGCGAACATATTTCAGCATAAAAAGGGGGCTGCCCATTCGGAAGGCAGCCCCCTTTGCCGAACCAGGAAAAGATCAGGCGTTGGCCTGTGCAGCAGCAACAGCGCAGGCAACGGTAGCGCCGACCATGGGGTTGTTGCCCATGCCGATCAGGCCCATCATCTCAACGTGTGCGGGCACGGAGGAGGAACCTGCGAACTGAGCATCACCATGGACGCGGCCCAGAGAGTCGGTCAGGCCATAGCTTGCGGGGCCTGCAGCCACGTTATCGGGGTGCAGGGTACGGCCCGTGCCGCCGCCGGAAGCGACGGAGAAGTACTTCTTGCCGTTCTCGATGG
>ENA-OWON01000500-OWON01000500.1-gut-metagenome-genome-assembly--contig:-NODE-500-length-14031-cov-3.315393_pt1 | contig 14031 bp, 8 predicted proteins | sample MGYA00248257_ERZ651798 | MGnify/ENA primary metagenome ERZ651798 (study PRJEB26908, sample SAMEA4031708) | gut metagenome | biome: gut; feature: normal infant; material: stool | place: China | collected 2015 ... | reverse complement strand
GCCCCTGTTTTATGTACCCATGATGCGCGTACTGCAGGAGTTGGGGGCGTAATCGCTTTTACGGGGTGTGCTGCCAGTGCAATTTTATTGCCACTGCCGTTAATGATGCTGTCAGGATTTACCGGCCAGTCCAGCATTTCCCAGCCCAGGCCCTGATACATATCGCCGGTTTGCCAGTAGCGAGATTGTGCCAGTTGTATCCCTTGCTGAAGTGTTTTGTCGTTGATATCACGGGGATTCATATTGCTTCGTACCCAGCAGGCCATATCTTCAATGGTCGACTTCACACCATAAGTTTCAGCATCTAACGCCCCTGGCGAAACATGAACTGCCTTGCCTTCGCGATATCCCCAGGCGTAATTCTTTTCTTCTGCGGGCGGTACATTAATCCACGTATGGTTGAGTTTGAGTGGCTGGAAGACACGTGTTTGCATCGCCTGCTCAAAACTCAAACCAGACGGCTTCACAGCCAGTGCGCCGAACAAACCGATACTGGAGTTGGCATACAGACGTTGTGTTCCTGGCGCCCATGCAGGCTGCCAGTTTTGATAGAAGCGCAGCAAGTCGCTTGAGGATTTCACCTCATCCGGCACCTGCAATGGCAGGCCGCCAGCAGTGTAGGTTGCGAGATGTAATAGTGTGATCCCATTCCACTGTTTAGCGGTAAGTTCAGGCCAGTATTTTGTTGTGGGATCGCTTAACTTGATTTCCCCTCGAGCAATAGCGTCGCCACCAAGCACGCCCGTAAATGTTTTGCTGACCGAACCTAACTCAAACAACGTTTGCTGTGTGACGGGCTGCTTTTTGGCGATGTCCGCATAGCCCCAGGTAAAGTAATAAGGTTTACCCTGATAAATTACCGCCACCGCCATACCGGGGATCTTTTGTTGCTCTATAAGCGGGGTAATTGTGCGATGCACAATATCGTTGATTTGTTGAGGGGCAGCAAATGTGGAGCAAGAGGCGGTAATTAATAAGGCGCAGAGCGTCGTTTTGAACATAAGGTCTGGTTTCCATACAAAACGGCCCGCCATAGGCGGGCCGGATTTACATTGGCGATACGTTAGATTGTAACGATACCAATCAGCGTGACAACTGTCAGGATAGCAGCCAGACCGTAGAAAACCCATTTGCCCGCAGGCACGTGAATTTTCAGATCGTGCATCGCGTGGTGCATACGGTGTAAACCACACCACAGCGGCAGAACGATCATCAGGAACAGGAATACGCGACCAATGAAGCTCTGCGCGAACGCCAGAACGCGCTCGTAGCTCAGCGCATCACCCGGAAACAGCCCCAGTGGCAGCAGAATACCCACCAGCAGGATCATCACCGGCGCAATAATTGCGCTCCACATACCACCGGCCCCGAAGAGGCCCCAGAATACCGGTTCGGCAGAACGCTTTGGATTTGGATTAATCATCTCAGGCTCCTTACCAGTACAGGGCAACAAACAGGATTACGATGGTGGCAACCACAGTTACCGCCCAGAGACTTTTGATAATTGGCTCTGGTCCCATTTTTTCGTCTTTTACAATGATATTGGCCGCTTTCGGTGCCAGTTCAAACCAGGTTTTGGTGTGCAGCAGAGCTGCCGCCAGAGTGATCAGGTTAATGATCACGATAACCGGGTTTTGTAAAAAGTCGACGAATCTCGCCCAGGCGTCCGGGCCATTTTTCAGGGCAAACAGCCCGAAAATCAGTTCAATGCTGAACCACACAGCCGGAACCGCCGTGCCTTCGCGCAGCATGTAAAAGCGATAAAACGGCAATTTTTTCCACCAGGTGGACGTCATTGGCCGTACATACGGTTTACGTTTAGTCGTCATGTTGCACTCCTTAGCGTGGTTTCAGGGTCGCGATAAGAAAGTCTTTCGAACTTTCTACTTTGCCCTGCTGAATGGCCGCAGCCGGATCGACGTGTTTCGGGCAGACTTCGGAGCAATAGCCCACGAAAGTACAGCTCCATACGCCGTTCTGGCTGTTCAACTGCGCCATACGCTCCTTCTTACCGTGGTCGCGGCTATCTTCGTTATAACGATGCGCCAGCGTAATGGCAGCCGGACCGATGAACTCTGGGTTCAGGCCAAACTGCGGGCACGCGGCGTAGCACAGACCACAGTTGATGCAACCGGAGAACTGGTGATACTTTGCCATCTGCGCCGGGGTCTGGATGTTAGTACCCTGATCCGCGGTGCGGGAGTTGCCGATGATGTACGGTTTGATCGCTTCCAGACTTTCGATGAAGTGGGTCATATCGACCACCAGATCGCGTTCAATCGGGAAGTTAGCTAACGCTTCAACCTTCATACCGTCGGTGTAATCACGCAGGAAGGTTTTACATGCCAGTTTTGGCACGTTGTTAACCATCATGCCGCAGGAACCACAAATCGCCATACGGCAGGACCAGCGGTAACTCAGGTCCGGTGCCAGGTTGTCTTTGATGTAGCCCAGCGCATCCAGTAATGAGGTAGTTGCGTCATAAGGCACTTCATAGAATGCGCTATGCGGTGCGGTATCGACTTCCGGGTTATAGCGCACCACCTCAATTTTCAGGTTTTTCATCTCAGCCATTCGCCTTCTCCTTCTTATTGGCTGCTTCCGCCTTATCGGCTGCATCCGCTTCGCCACCGTAAACGCGTTTAGCTGGCGGCAGCGTAGTAATCTTCACGTCGCTGTACTCCAGGCGAGTCGTGCCATCAGCATCGCGGAAGGCGAGGGTGTGTTTGAGGAAGTTGACGTCGTCACGCTCGGTGCAACCTTCGTCCAGACGCTGGTGTGCGCCGCGGGACTCTTTACGTGCCATTGCGGAGTGCGCCATACATTCAGCAACGTTCAGACCGTGGCCCAGTTCAATGGTGTAGAGCAGGTCGGTGTTGAACACGCTGGAGGTGTCGGTGATGCGCACGCGCTTGAAGCGTTCCTGCAGCTCTGCCAGCTTGTCGATGGTTTTCTGCATCAGTTCCGGCGTACGGTAGATACCGCAACCTTCTTCCATTGCCAGGCCCATTTCGTCGCGGATCTTCGCCCAGTTTTCGCCGCCATCCTGGTTAACCAGATCTTTCAGACGTTGTTCAACGCCAGCTGCCTGCGCTTCAATTGCCGCTTCGTTGCCATTACCGGCAGTTGCTGCACGCTCTGTCGCTTGTTCACCGGCCAGACGGCCGAAGACCACCAGTTCCGCCAGGGAGTTAGAACCCAGACGGTTTGCACCGTGCAGACCAACAGAGGAACATTCACCCACGGCGAACAGACCTTTAATGCGGGTTTCACAGTTCTGATCGGTTTCGATACCGCCCATGGTGTAGTGTGCGGTCGGACGTACCGGAATCGGTTCTTTAACCGGATCGACGCCAACGTACGCTTTCGCCAGTTCGCAGATGAACGGCAGACGTTCATGCAGTTTTTTCTCGCCGAGGTGACGCAGGTCGAGATAAACCACATCGCCACGCGGCGTGGAGATGGTGTTGCCTTTACGCCATTCGTGCCAGAAGGCCTGAGAAACTTTGTCGCGTGGACCCAGTTCCATATATTTGTTTTTCGGCTCGCCCAGCGGAGTTTCCGGGCCCATGCCGTAATCTTGCAGATAACGGTAGCCATTTTTGTTGACCAGAATACCGCCTTCACCGCGGCAGCCTTCGGTCATCAGGATACCGGAACCTGGCAGACCGGTTGGGTGATACTGAACGAATTCCATGTCACGCAGCGGAACGCCGTGGCTTAGCGCCATACCCATACCGTCACCGGTAACGATGCCGCCGTTGGTGTTGTAACGATAAACGCGACCCGCACCACCAGTAGCCATAACGACCGCGTTAGCACGGATCTGCACCAGCGTGCCTTCCATCATGTTCATTGCTACCAGGCCGCGAACATGACCATCATCAACCAGAATATCCAGCACGAAATGTTCGTCAAAACGCTGGATCTGCGGGAATTGCAGAGAGGTCTGGAACAGCGTGTGCAGCATATGGAAGCCGGTCTTATCGGCGGCGAACCAGGTGCGCTCGATTTTCATGCCGCCGAAGCGACGTACGTTGACGCTACCATCCGGGCGACGGCTCCATGGGCACCCCCACAGTTCCAGTTGGGTCATTTCGGTTGGGCAGTGGTGGACGAAATATTCCACGACATCCTGCTCACACAACCAGTCGCCACCCGCTACTGTATCGTGAAAGTGATATTCGAAGCTGTCATGATCCTGCGCGACAGCGGCGGAGCCCCCTTCTGCAGCAACGGTATGGCTACGCATCGGGTATACTTTTGAGATTAGTGCGATTTTTGCATTTGGATTTGCCTGCGCGGCAGCAATTGCAGCACGTAATCCCGCGCCACCGGCGCCTACAATGGCAAGATCGGCTTGAAAGGTTTGCACGACATTCCTCCAGATTGTTTTTATCCCACAGCCCCGTACTTCAGGGTAAGTGCCTGAAAGTTACGGTCTGCGAACGCTATTCCACTGCTCCTTTATAGGTACAACAGTATAGTCTGATGGATAAGTCTGAAATTTGACGAGATCGATTTTTTTAGTGCGCAAGAGGGCTAAATTATCACTGAAGATGATTAATTTAATTACTAAACCATCAGATCGTGCTTTTTTTAGTCACTGCCCACCGCTGTTTGATTCCTGCGTAAAATTTGTCTCGCCGTCGCGTTGCGAGTAGACTTCGTGCCCTTGTCAAAAACTGGAGATTTAACTATGAGCGAAACGGCATCCTGGCAGCCGAGCGCATCCATTCCTAACTTATTAAAACGCGCGGCGATTATGGCGGAGATCCGTCGTTTCTTTGCCGATCGTGGAGTGCTGGAGGTGGAGACGCCTTGTATGAGCCAGGCGACGGTAACCGATATTCATTTGGTCCCGTTTGAGACACGTTTCGTTGGCCCCGGGCATTCGCAGGGGATGAATCTCTGGTTAATGACCAGCCCGGAATACCATATGAAACGCCTGCTGGTTGCCGGTTGTGGGCCGGTATTCCAGCTGTGCCGCAGCTTCCGTAATGAAGAGATGGGGCGTTATCACAACCCTGAGTTCACTATGCTGGAGTGGTATCGACCGCACTATGATATGTACCGGTTGATGAACGAGGTGGACGATCTCTTACAACAGGTGCTGGACTGCCCGGCAGCAGAAAGCCTTTCTTATCAACAAGCTTTCTTGCGTTATCTGGAAATTGACCCGCTCTCTGCCGACAAAACGCAACTGCGGGAAGTCGCAGCGAAACTGGATTTGAGCAATGTTGCTGATACCGAAGAAGACCGCGACACGCTGCTACAATTGCTGTTTACCTTTGGCGTAGAGCCAAATATTGGCAAAGAAAAACCGACCTTTGTGTACCACTTTCCAGCCAGCCAGGCATCACTGGCGCAAATCAGTACCGAAGATCATCGGGTCGCTGAACGCTTTGAGGTTTATTATAAAGGTATTGAGCTGGCGAATGGTTTCCATGAATTGACGGATGCCCGTGAGCAGCAACAACGCTTTGAACAAGATAACCGTAAGCGCGCGGCGCGCGGTTTGCCGCAGCACCCCATTGACCAGAATCTGATTGAAGCCTTGAAAGTCGGTATGCCTGACTGTTCCGGCGTGGCATTAGGTGTTGATCGTCTGGTGATGTTGGCGCTGGGCGCGGAGACACTGGCTGAAGTCATCGCCTTTAGCGTTGACCGGGCATAATTCTGAAAAATTACTGAATTAACAGCGAAGAATGGCGTGATAAGCGCCATTCTGTAGCATATGTTTTCATTTTTCCGTTAAAGGCCACAATTTAAGACTGGATATTTGATATCATCCAGGTATCAATTCTGTATTGGTTTTTACGCTGCCTGCTCAATGTTGCGCAGTGCAGTTCAGTGGGCACGTGTTATACACGCGCTGAAATGAAGGATGGTTTCATGCCTCACACGATAAAAAAGATGAGTCTGATAGGACTCATATTGATGATCTTTACTTCCGTATTTGGATTTGCCAATAGCCCATCGGCTTATTACTTAATGGGTTATAGTGCGATTCCCTTTTATATATTTTCTGCATTGTTATTCTTTATTCCATTCGCCTTAATGATGGCTGAAATGGGAGCTGCTTATCGCAAAGAAGAAGGCGGTATCTATTCCTGGATGAATAATAGTGTCGGACCACGTTTTGCCTTCATTGGTACGTTTATGTGGTTTTCCTCTTATATCATCTGGATGGTGAGTACCTCCGCGAAAGTTTGGGTACCGTTCTCAACATTCCTCTATGGTAGCGACATGACCCAGCACTGGCGTATTGCCGGACTGGAGCCTACGCAGGTGGTTGGTCTGCTGGCAGTAGCATGGATGATTCTGGTCACCGTCGTTGCTTCAAAGGGGATTAATAAAATTGCCCGCATTACTGCGGTGGGCGGTATTGCAGTAATGTGTCTGAATTTAGTATTGCTGTTAGTAAGCATTACTATTTTGTTATTAAATGGTGGGCATTTCGCGCAGGATATTAATTTCCTTGCATCACCGAACCCAGGTTATCAGTCCGGTCTGGCAATGCTATCGTTTGTGGTATTTGCTATTTTTGCCTATGGCGGAATTGAAGCGGTTGGTGGTCTGGTCGATAAAACGGAAAATCCAGAAAAGAACTTTGCCAAAGGTATTGTTTTTGCCGCTATTGTTATTTCAATCGGTTATTCGCTGGCAATATTTTTATGGGGTGTCAGCACAAACTGGCAGCAGGTATTAAGTAATGGTTCCGTTAACCTCGGCAATATTACCTATGTGCTGATGAAGAGCCTCGGGGTGACGCTGGGTAACGCACTGCATTTGTCACCTGAAGCGTCAGTGTCGCTGGGTGTATGGTTTGCGCGTATTACCGGACTTTCGATGTTCCTCGCTTATACCGGTGCGTTCTTTACGCTTTGCTATTCACCGCTGAAAGCCATCATCCAGGGGACGCCGAAAGCGTTGTGGCCGGAACCGATGACGCGCCTGAATGCGATGGGGATGCCTTCTATCGCCATGTGGATGCAGTGCGGGTTGGTTACTGTCTTCATCCTGCTGGTTTCGTTTGGTGGCGGTACCGCATCGGCGTTCTTTAACAAGCTGACGCTGATGGCGAACGTGTCTATGACGCTTCCTTACCTGTTCCTCGCGCTGGCTTTCCCGTTCTTTAAAGCACGTCAGGATCTCGACAGACCGTTTGTGATTTTCAAAACGCATTTGTCGGCAATGATTGCGACAGTGGTTGTCGTACTGGTGGTGACATTTGCGAACGTCTTCACCATCATTCAACCTGTGGTTGAAGCCGGAGACTGGGACAGCACATTGTGGATGATTGGCGGCCCTGTCTTCTTCTCGCTGTTAGCGATGGCGATTTACCAGAACTATTGCAGTCGCATGGCGAATAAACCTGAGTTAGCTCTCGACTGATCATATGAAATCCTGCAACTCATCGTCTCTCCGGCGATGAGTTGTCAGGAAGTAATGCGTATGGATGATACTCTCCAGGGCCGGTGATAACTGAAGATGATGTTAAGCTGCTAAATGAGCCACGTTGACATCATTTGGCAGCTTCATGCATTACAAACTTCCCGCCTGACGACCTTTGCCCGCAGAAGTTAATGTTCTCCCCGTTTGCTTACCGTTGAGGCTTTCCAGACGCATCTGGAAGGGCGGGAATGGCATATCGATACCGTGGGCATGGAAGCCTGCCAGAATTAGCTGGTGGATCTCATGGCGTAGCGGCATACGGTGACCCATCTCAGCGGCGTAAATACGCAGCTCGAAAATCTGAATCCCCTGTTGCAGATCCACCAGGAAGACTTCCGGTGCCGGGTTGTCGATCACCAGCGAGCAGCGACGCGCTGCGGTGAGCAGGATTTCCGTCACTTCTTCGCTATTGGCATCGGCAGGGGCCGGAATCGTCAACACCACGCGCGTGACCGAGTCAGAGAGCGACCAGTTGATAAACTGCTCGGTAATAAACGCCTTGTTCGGCACGATTATCTCTTTACGGTCCCAGTCGCTGATGGTGGTGGCGCGGGTGTTAATTTTTGTCACGCTACCAGTAAGATCGCGGATCGTTACCGTATCGCCAATGCGAATCGGTTTTTCGAACAGGATGATCAGGCCAGAGATAAAGTTGGCGAAAATTTCCTGCAAACCAAAACCGAGACCAACACCGAGCGCGGCAACCAGCCACTGCAATTTCGACCACTCAATACCAATCATTGAGAAGCCGACCAGCCCGCCAATCAGCATCAGCAGATATTTGGTGATGGTGGTGATGGCGTAACCCGTACCTGGCGTTAAATCCAGGTGCTGCAAAATCGCCAGTTCCAGCAGCGCGGGCAGGTTGCGCACCAGCTGCGTGGTGATGATAAATACCAGAATGGCAATTAGCACTGCACCGAGGGTAATCGGCTCCAGGCTTTCTACGCCCTGTACCGTGGAGGTGACATCCCACAGCGAAATATTTTCGAGGAAGCCGAAAGCGGAATGGATTTCTGACCACAGCACAATGACAGAAAGCAGGGCGATCAACATCAAAATTGAGCGCACCAGCCGCAAGGATTGCGCACTGATGGCATCGAGATCGACTTCGCTTTCATCGACTTCAATTGCCCCTTCCGGGCTACTGTGATGATGCGCTTCCTCTTCGCCACGCGCGCGTTGCGCTAACATCTCTGCCCGGCGATGCTTCGCCCGGTCAAACGCCAGCCTGCGCCGCTGGATCAGCATCCAGCGGCGGATAACGTGATAAACCACCAGTAGCAGGAACCAGATGGCAACCGAGGTTTCAAGCCTCGCTAACAGTGCCTGCGCCGTTGCCAGATAACCCACCGCCGACGCCAGAATGGCAACCAGTGGTGCGCCAATCATCATGTTCCACAGCATATGGTTGGTAATGTTGTCGCCGCTGCCTTCTTTGTTGAGATACAGCGGGATCCCGGCCTTTTTCAGGCTGAGGGTGACCACCGCCAGTGCACCGCAAATGAGGATAAAGCAAAGCCGTCCCAGCGAACCGGAAAATTCACGGTCGTCGAGGTTATCGAACATCATCAGCGCCATAATCAGCGGCACAATAAGCCCGATGCTCATCAGGTAGTAGCGCATCCCACGGGAAACACGTTCGCGCGGCCAGCCAAAATGAGCGATAAACAAGCCGTTCGGGCGGGCAAAGGTGGCGCAAATCATCACTACCCACAGCAGCGGCACGGTGGCCGTTACACCATCGCCAATCGCGACCGCCAGCGGATAAGGCCACGCCTCGCGCAAGCCGTAACCCAGCGTCATCCACAGCACCGGTAACGGTGACGCGACGAGAATCGACCAGAAAAGAGTGCGCAACGTCAGCCAGAAGTGATCCTGAGTCACTTTGCCAACTTTCGCCGCCGAACGTTCAAGAAAACGGGTGAAATAGCGGCGCGAGTAAATACTGCAACCGACCAGAATCAACGCGCCAAACAGCGGCAAAATTGTCTCTTTGCTGGTCAGCATCATCACACTGGCTTTGCCCAACTGACTGAAGGTGTCCAGCGAAATGAGACGACGCAGATCCTGGGCGATTTCCAGCGGCCAGGCGATGGTCATCGGGCGCACGTCAGAGGTCCAGAACAGATAGCGGCGCGTTGCTTCGTTCACCTCTTTCAGCGCATCCTCAAGTTGCCCGTTGGAGACTTTCAGCTTGGTCAGTTCCAGCAGTAGCGTGTCGCCACCCTGCAACAATGAGTTCAGCAACTCACGCTGAGTGCGCAGTTGTGCTTCCAGAATACGGTTTTGCTCGGCGGTCAGCGGCTGACCGTCGGCCTGATGGATTTGCCGTAGCAGCGGCTGTTTATTAAGCAGATCCTCATAACGTAACCGTTGCACACGCAACTGCGCCATTTCGGTATCAAGCTGTTGTGGTTTTGGCATTTCTGGCAGCCGTGCCACCTGCGCCCGCAGCGCTTCGCCGAGCAGATTGGACGATCCCAGCCATTGCGACTGTTCACGCAGCGTATTCAACGCCTGCCGGACCTGTAACGTCTGGCTGGCAGCCTGACGCTGTTGCGAGGCAACGAGATCCATCCGCTGCGCCTGTTGATTCAAAGCCGCCGATAGTTCGCGGTTAATTTTGAATTGCGCGACGATATCTTTCGGCAAATCGGCACTGTTTTCTGCCAGTAATTCGGTACTTTCCAGCGCCCGCTCCGCCTCAAGCTGACGTTGGCTGTTTAATTGATTACGCAAGGCCTGCAAATACGCATCCAGTTGCTGGCTCTCTTTTTCCGCCAGCTCTGAGCGTAAGCGCGCTAATTCCTGGCGGTTATTGGCAGACAGCTGCGCCAGCTCCAGTTCATCAACGAGCGCCTTAAGACGTGCAGAGTCAGACTGCAACGCGAAATTTTGTGCCTGATTGAGCGGAGTATTGCCAGTAAGCGTCCCCAGGCGGCGCTCGATCTCATTTAACTGACGGCGGGCGTCGGTTTGCTGTTGCGGCAGTTGATTCAGCGAATCGGCAATCTCGCGGGCGCGCTCCTGCTCTTGCTGGGCCTGACGGCTTTTATCCAGCAACTGGCTGCTGACCTGGAGAATTTCCTGATTCAGCGCGTCGGTAGACATTCCCGGCGACACGCTGCGCGGCTCGTCACGCATGTTGTTTAATTGTGCGCGCAGAGTAGCGGAGAGTTTCGGATAATTATCGATAACTTGCTGATATTGTTTGATGCGCTCAAGGGAACCTTTTCGTTCCTCAAGCGCATTTAAGGCAGACTGGAGCGCCTCTACGACTTCCGGCTGTGCGGGTTTCGCCGCTTTTGCCTGCTCCAGTTCCTGAGTGATTTGTTTGCTATCGGGGGCCGTCGCGGCGTACGCCCCCCAACTGAGGCACCAGGCCATCAGAAAAGTGATAATCAGGCGCACGTCAGCGTTTCCTTTGATGGATTAGACCTGGTCTTTTTTGTCGTCAACCAATGGGCTGGCGTCGTGTTCTGCTTCGATCTCTTCAGCAGGAAGCGGGGCAGGTTCAGCGTCTGGCGTAACAAAGGTTTCGGTAGATACTGCCAGCGGCTGGCCAATTTTCGTGACAGACAGGCTTTCCAGTTGCTCAACCAGATTCACTTTACCCGGTGCAAACAGGTTGATAACGGTGGAACCGAGTTTAAAGCGACCCATTTCCTGGCCTTTCAGCAGTGCCACAGAACCGTCGTTTTCCCCGGCAGGCCAGGTCCAGCGCTTGATGATACCTTCGCGCGGCGGCGTAATGGTGCCCGCCCAGACCGTCTCAATGCTGCCAACAATCGTCGCTCCGACCAGAATCTGCGCCATTGGGCCAAATTCGGTATCGAAAAGGCAAATCACGCGTTCGTTACGGGCAAACAGATTCGGCACGTTCTGAGCGGTGAGATGGTTAACGGAGAAGAGATCGCCCGGCACGTAGATCATCTCACGCAGAATACCGTTGCACGGCATGTGTACGCGGTGGTAGTCACGCGGGGAGAGGTAAGTGGTCACAAACGTACCGTTGCGGAACAGGTCCGCCATCAGATAGTTGCCTGCCAGCAAGGCTTCGAGGCTGTAGTTGTGGCCTTTGGCTTGCAGGATTTTATCTTCTTCGATTTTACCCAACTGGCTGATAACGCCATCGGCAGGCATGACCAGGACATTCGGATCGGTATCGATTGGGCGTACTTCGTCACGCAGCGGACGGACAAAGAATTCGTTAAAGGTGCGGTAGCTGGCGGTGTCCGGCTTTTGCGCCTCTTTCATGTCGACCTTGTAGTATTTAACGAACAGATCGATAACCAGTTTTGTCAGCCATCCTGCCCGCTTGCTTGCGCCCCAACCCGCCAGGCGAGTAAGCCATAGTTTCGGCAGAATGTACTGTAGCGAAAGTTTAAATGAATTTAACAAGGTAGCCTCCAGGCCATTGTTTTGTCGTTCCTGATCCGGCCAACATGCCGGATCCTGAAAAAAAGGGGACGATTCTAACGACGGTTAGCTTAATTGTCAGTCATCCGTATCAGAAAAGTTTTTACGCGTTTTTACCTGCGCCATGCTTTCCAGAATACGGTGATAGTTTTCGAAACGGGTTTCCGCGATTTTCCCTTCCTCAACCGCTTCCCGGATAGCGCAGCCCGGATCGGTATCGTGTTTGCAATCGCGATATTTACACAGACCTAAATAGTCATGGAATTCGACAAAGCCCTGAGTGATTTGTTCCGGCTCCAGGTGCCAGAGGCCGAACTCACGCACACCAGGGGAATCAATCACATCACCGCCGTGCGGGAAGTGATACAGCCGAGCGGCGGTCGTGGTGTGCTGACCGAGCCCCGAGTTGTCAGAGACATCGTTGGTCAGGATCTCTTTTTGCAGCCCCAGCAACGCATTCAGCAGGCTGGATTTGCCGACGCCAGACTGCCCGGCAAAAATGCTGATGCGCCCGGTCAACGCCTCTTCCAGCGGTTTTAGCCCATCCTGAGTATGGCTGGAAACCATCAATACGCGATAACCGATATTGCGGTAGATATCCATCTGCTCGTTGACGAACGCCATGCCTTCGTCGTCCAGCAGGTCTATCTTGTTGAGCACAATAATCGGCTCAATCTGCAAGGTTTCGCAGGCCACCAGGTAACGGTCGATAATATTGAGCGACAGCTCCGGCAAAATGGCGGAGACAATGACAATCTGGTCGATGTTGGCGGCAATAGGTTTTACGCCGTCGTAGAAATCCGGACGCGTCAACACCGAGGTACGCTCATGCACCGCTTCCACGATCCCTTTGACATTTACGCCTTCCGCCGCCGGTTTACCCGGACGCCAGACTACGCGGTCGCCGGTTACCAGCGAACGGATGGTACGGCGAATATTGCAGCGGTGAACGTCGCCATCGGCGGATTCCACATCAGCGTGCATACCAAAGCGGCTGATGACGATACCTTCATCAGGCTCGCCAAACAGATTGTCGTCGTAGTCGGGCTTCTCCTTAGACGTTTTAAGACGACGCTGGTGATTGGCGTTCACGCGGCGCTGCTGGCCTTTGGAGAGTTTATTTTTACTCAATCGTACAGACTCCTGGTCGCCCCTGATGGGCAAAACATCTATGATACACGCAATTGTGAATCAATATAGTCACTGTGAATGGGTGGAAAATAGCATGAGTGCCAATGAAAACAACCTGATTTGGATCGATCTTGAGATGACCGGTCTGGATCCCGAGCGCGATCGCATTATTGAGATTGCCACGCTGGTGACCGATGCCAACCTGAATATTCTGGCAGAAGGGCCGACCATTGCAGTACACCAGTCTGATGAACAGCTGGCGCTGATGGATGACTGGAACGTGCGCACCCATACCGCCAGCGGGCTGGTAGAGCGCGTGAAAGCGAGCACGATGGGCGATCGGGAAGCTGAACTGGCAACGCTCGAATTTTTAAAACAGTGGGTGCCTGCGGGAAAATCGCCGATTTGCGGTAACAGCATCGGTCAGGACCGTCGTTTCCTGTTTAAATACATGCCGGAGCTGGAAGCCTACTTCCACTACCGTTATCTCGATGTCAGCACCCTGAAAGAGCTGGCGCGCCGCTGGAAGCCGGAAATTCTGGATGGTTTTACCAAGCAGGGGACGCATCAGGCGATGGATGATATCCGTGAATCGGTGGCGGAGCTGGCTTACTACCGCGAGCATTTTATCAAGCTGTAAAATTTTTCCTGGTCACGTAAGCGCCGGAATCCACTTGCGGCGGCGTGATTTTGACGCTAAATTGAACGTCTTGCTGATAATTTCAGCACTTGAGATAAAAACGCAAAAAAAACTTTTTTGGGGGGTTGCAGAGGGAAAGATTTCTCGTATAATGCGCCTCCCGTAACGACGCAGAAATGCGAAAATTACGAAAGCAAAATTAAGTAGTACGCGGGAATAGCTCAGTTGGTAGAGCACGACCTTGCCAAGGTCGGGGTCGCGAGTTCGAGTCTCGTTTCCCGCTCCAAAATTTGAAAGTGCTGTAAGGCACAGACCACCCAAGCGGGAATAGCTCAGTTGGTAGAGCACGACCTTGCCAAGGTCGGGGTCGCGAGTTCGAG
>ENA-OWON01000485-OWON01000485.1-gut-metagenome-genome-assembly--contig:-NODE-485-length-14371-cov-3.185043_pt1 | contig 14371 bp, 10 predicted proteins | sample MGYA00248257_ERZ651798 | MGnify/ENA primary metagenome ERZ651798 (study PRJEB26908, sample SAMEA4031708) | gut metagenome | biome: gut; feature: normal infant; material: stool | place: China | collected 2015... | reverse complement strand
GATACGGCTACCACCGAGATCTACACTCTTTCCCTACACGACGCTCTTCCGATCTCCGGCACTTCTTCCGACTCGATGGAGATGGACGCCAGATTTGAGATGAGGATGGTGGATACCAGCTCTTCGGGCTGCAGTTCGCCCAGCTGACGCTTGCCCATCAGCCGCATGGCGAACAGAACGCAGAGATAGATGAGCAGAGTACGGAAAATCAGAAGCTTCACGAGAAGGCCCTCCTTGTGGGTTGAATAAGCACCGTTGGTGGGGGAATACTGGCAGGCAAAGGGGGATACCGTATGCTGCAGCTTTCCTCGTCGCTGGAAGAAAATCTGGTGGCGCTCAACGCTAGGTTTGGCGCTTCGGCGGATTTTTATGCCAAGCGAATCGAGCTTTATCACTGCCCGGGGGCCATCGTCCTTTTCGACAATATGGCCAGCCTCGAGTCACTCTGGTCGCTTTTACTGGACGCCGCCACCCGTCACACGCCCAGCCTCGAGCCGGAGCGGATGCCTCACACCGGCACGCAGGTGTATGATTTGCTGATGAACCATTCCGGCTTGCCCGCCGAGGACAGCCCGGTCAAGGACATGGACGACCTCATCCGCCGCATGACCGCCGGCATGGCCGTGCTTCTGCTGGACGGGTGCAAAAAGGGGCTTGTCTTCTCGGTGCAGGGGCTGAAATCGCGCTCGGTGGAAGAGCCTTCCGGGGAAGGAAACCTTCGCGGCTCCCGGGAGGGATTCGCCGACCTGCTGCGGGTCAATCTGAGTTTACTGCGCCGCCTCATCCGTACCGATACCCTTGTGATGGAGACCGCACAGGCCGACTGTGCCATGAAGACCGAATACGCCATCTGCTACTGCAAAGACAAGGCCGGCAAGACGGCAGTGGCGCGGGTGCGCCGGACGCTCCAGGAGGCAAAGCCGGAGGTCCTTCTGGATTCCAGCTATTTTGTACCGTGGCTTTTCCCGGCCAGGTGGCGGCTGTTCGCCCCAGTGAGCTATACCGAGCGCCCGGCTTCCGCCGCCGCAAAGCTCTGTGAGGGGAAAATCGTCATCCTTGTCAACGGCAGCCCCTCGGCGCTGGTGCTGCCGTCCCTTTTCTGCGAGAACTTCGACTGCCTCGACGACTACGCCACCACGGCAGTTTTTTCGTCGTTCCTGCGCGTCCTGAAGTATGGCTCGTTTTATCTCAGCATCTTCCTGCCGGGCGTTTTTGTCTGTCTGGCGGTCTATCTGCCCGAGCTCATCCCACCGCAGTTATTATTCAAAATCGCAGCGGCAGAAAAGGCGACGCCTCTGCCGCTCTTTGCCGAGATGCTGCTGGTCATCATCTTATTGGAGATCATCCGGGAGGCCGGGCTTCGGATGCCCCAGACGCTGGGCCACTCGGTGAGCCTTGTGGCAGCGCTCATCATCGGTGACGCCGCCATCGGGGCCGGACTGCTGAGCACGCCGGTCATCCTCGTAGCCAGCATCACGGCCATCTCGGTCTTTGTGACGCCCTCGCTGTACGAACCGGCCACATTGCTGCGATTGGGCGTTACGCTGGCCGCCGGTCTGGCCGGGCCGGTAGGTCTGGTGTGTGCGGCCTTGGGCGTGTTGGCCGCACTGACGTCCATCTCCGCGATGGGGGTACCCTATCTTTCGGGCGCAGTCTTTTCGGTTGACGGCGTCGTCCGCCGCAACTATCGGGCGCTGTCCCGCCGCCCATTCACCATCTGGCAAAGGAGGGGTTCCTGAATGCAGCAAAAACAGACATTCTCGGCCCAGACGCTGACACTCAGCGTCGCGGCGGCAGAGCTGGGCCGCGCCATCTTCGGGGCAGGGCAGACCGGCTCCGTCCGCGCCGTCCTGCTGAGCAATGTACTGGCGGCAGCGGCCTTCGTGCTCCTTGCCGCGCTCGTCTCGGTCAACGCCTCCCGTCTGAACCGTCCGGGCTTTGCAGGAAAGTGCATCTGTGCCGTCTTTCTGCTCTGGTATCTCTTCGAACTTGTCCGGACGGCTGCAATGCTCCAACAAGCCTGCTGGGAACAGTTTGCGTCTATGGCCTTCATCGGTCTGCTGCCGTTCTTTCTCTGGGCAGGGTGGAGCCTCGGCTGTGAGCTGTATGACCGGATGGCCTCCGTCCTCGGGTGGCTCGTAGTGCTGGGCATCGTGTTCTGTGTACTGGGGCTGGCCGGACAGCTGCAATGGCAGGTGCTCGTGACAGGTGAGACGGCACATTCGTTTGTGCTTCCGGATGCATCTTTTTACCCGGAATATTTCTCCTTTCCGCTTCTCTGTATGAGCAAAAATAATGCGAAAATCAGCAAAAAGCCTGTCGTGTGGCTTCCGATCATCGCTGCCGTCATTTCCTCGGGTTATGCGCTGGGGCTGGCCCTTCTTTTCGGCGCACCGCAGGCTTACCCGGGCTATGAGCTGCTGCGGGCGTGGAGCTTCGGCGGCATCTCCCGCTTTGATGCCGCGTTCCTGCTCCTCTGGCTGGCGGCGGCGATCTTCCGCTTCGGCTTTATCGTCCGTGCCGTCCGGCTGCTCTGTGAGCGCCTTGCCGAAGGGCCTGTCAATGCGGAGGCTGCACGATGACCCGCCGGGGCTGGCTGCGGCTGATGGCCGCAGGCGTCCTCGTCGTCTGGCTCTGCCTCTTTTTGCATTGGGACAACACCGAAAAAAGCATGATACGCGCCCTTCTCGTCGAGACGAACGGCGACAGCTGGACAGTGGGTCTGCTGTACCAGTCCCCGGAAGCCTCCGCCGATTCCTCCGAGGCCAAAGCCGCCATCCGCCTCTGTATTGGCCGAGGCCCCGAGCTTTCTTCTGCCATTTCTGCCGCTGAGGAAGCCCTGCCCCAGCGGGCGGACTGGCGGCTCTGCGAATATCTTCTGGCCGGGCAGGATTCGGTACGGCGAACGCTGGCTGCCTGTGAAGAACTGTTTCTCCATCGACCCTACGGGCGGCTGGCGTCCCGGGTGTTCGGGGGAAGTTTTTCGGTAGAGACACTGAAAGAGCGGGCCGATGAATCAGACGTCCTGCCTGAAAATCTCCTGCAATGCATCAAAAACGCTGCCCCGGCCGCGCCCCGGCTCTATCAGCAGAGCAGCGGCTTCATCCTGCCTGTCGTGGAGCTGGAAGACGAGGATGCACATTACAGGCCCGAAGCCCTCATCATCACCCCGGAACAGACCGGCCAGCTGACCGAGTCCCAGACGGAAATGGCACTCTTATTGCAGGGCAAAAGCTGGACGGATACAGGGGAGCATCGTTTTTTTCTGGAATCTGGGCCGCTCCGCCTGCGCCGGGCTTTCTGCGGCGTGGAGCGGGAAGGGGAGAGCTTTCTTCTCCGGGTGAACGCGCTCTCACGCAACAATGCCCTGCCTGCCGACGCCGAAGCAGAACTGGAAGCCCTCTGTGCGGACACCGTCCGCCGCTGCTGGACGCTGGGGCTGGACATCTCCGGACTCGGTGCGCATCAGGCACTGCGTGACGGTCACTTTGCGCTCACAACAAAAAACGTCTGCCCGGAAATTCGGGCAGACGTGAAGCTCATGAAATGTTAAGAAGCCGTTTCGAAGATCACGGTGATGGTGGTACCCTCGTCCACAACGCTGTCCAGCTTGATGCGGGCGTTGTGGATGCGGGCGATGTGTTTGACGATGGCCAGACCCAGACCGGTGCCGCCGGTGGCTTTGCTGCGGCTCTTGTCCACCCGGTAGAAGCGCTCGAACACGCTGGTCTGCGCCTCTTTCGGGATACCGATGCCGTTGTCCTTCACGGTCAGGGTGCAGTGACCGTCCCGGGTGCAGGCCGTGATGATCTGGACTTTTCCGCCGGGGCGGTTGTAGCGGATGGCGTTGTCGCAGAGGTTCTGGCACAGCTCATCCAGCAGGCTGCGGCTGCCTGTCACAGGGGCGCTTTCGCCGAGGTAGGTCAGGGAGATATAGGAGTGCCGGGCGTTGACCTTCTGGCGCTCCACGCACTCGCGGGCCACATCCAGCAGATCGACCGTTTCCATTGCAGGCGCAGCACCCGTCTCGCTCACATTGTCGAGGTGGGAGAGCTGCAGAATATCGTTGACCAGCTGTATCATCCGGCTGGCCTCTACATGGATCTTGCGGGCAAAATCCGGCGTATCCGCGGGTTTTGCAATGCCGGTCTCGATGAGCTCTGCATAACCGGAGATGCTGGTCAGAGGCGTTTTCAGCTCATGGCTGACATTGGCCGTGAACTCCTGCCGCATTTTCTCGTTATTTTCCCGCAGCATCCGGTCGGAGTGGATGTTCTCGGCAAAGGGGATAAGCTCCTTGTAGGGGACATTCTCCTGGATGTGGTCGAGGTCATCGGTCATCTTGAGCACAGGCTGGACGAGGCTCTTGGTCAGCAGTCCGGCAATGATAGCGGCTGCGCCCATCATCAGGAAACAGCTCAGCACGATGGCAGGCAGAGCGGCGTCATAAATCGACCAGATCGTCTCAGAGTCCTGCGCCACCCGGAGGATGTCTCCGTTCGTCAGCAGCATGGCGTAATAATAAGTCTCATAGCCCAGCGTCTGGGAGTCGCGGCAGTCGCGGCCCACACCGCTCTTCATGGCCTGCTGTATCTCGGGGCGGCTCAGATGGTTCTCCATCGGCTGGTTGGTGGCCGACTCAAAAAGCACACTGCCGTCCGAGGCGATGAGAGTGATGCGCAGCGAGCCGTCCACATAAGTTTCCAGCTGGCTGGGGTCGTCCACCTGCGCACAGCCGACGGCCACAAGGTCAGTTTCCCGCTCAAGGGCTGTCCAGGCCTGCTCCCGGAACGCCTTGTGGAACACAAAGATGCAGAGCGCAGCGGTACACGCCAGCCCCGCAAAGCCCATCAGAAACAGCAGATAGCTTATTTTTTCTTCCATGCTGCGTGGTTTCATTGCTCGAGCTCCTCCTCGCTGTCCGTCAGCTTGTAGCCCACCTTCCGCACCGTGCAGATGTACTTTCCGGCGTCGCCCAGCTTTTTGCGCAGGGTGCGGATGTGCATATCCACGGTCCGGCTCTCCACCGAGATGTCAGTACCCCACACCACCTGCAAAATGGTCTCGCGGGTGACGACAAGGTTGGTGTTTTCCAGCAGCAGGCGGAGCAGGCTGTATTCTTTGTAGGTCAGCTCCACCGGTGCGCCGCTGACGGTGACGCTGTGGCGGGCATTGTCCAGCAGGATCTCCCGGAAGCTGTAGACGTTGGGCCGCGCCTCGGGCTCTGCCCGGCGGAGGGCTGCCCGCACCCGGCTCAGGAACTCCATGATGCCGAAAGGCTTGGTGATGTAGTCGTCTGCGCCGCAGTCGAGGCCGCGCACGGTGTCCAGCTCGCTGGACTTGGCCGTTATCATGATGATGGGCAGACGCCGCAGGGAAGGGGCGGCGCGGAGCTTTTTCAGGATGGAGAAGCCGTCCTCACCGGGGAGCATCACGTCCAGAATGACCAGTTCCGGCGGCGTGGTGTGGACGGCCTGCCAGAAGGGTTCTGAGGACTCGAAGCCCACGGCCTCGTAGCCGTTGGACTGCAATGCATACTGCTCTAATTCACGGATGGCTGAATCGTCTTCTACGATATAGATCATGCCTGTTTGTCCTCCGTTTCGGTGACGTTTTCGTCGGGGAAGAGATAGCGCTCACGGTAGCGGTTCAGGCGGCGCTGGAACTGCTCGCTCTCCTTGGTGGAGGCATGGCCGCTGCGCAGGTCGTTGAGGTAGGCGTGGGTGTCGAAGCTGTCCTGTGCAACCTCGATCTGGGCAACTGCCACGTTGCTGCAGTGGTCGCAGACGCGCTCGTAGTTGGTCAGCAGGTCTTCCAGCACGAAGCCATACTCGATGGAACAGCTGCCGGCCTGCAGGCGGGCGACGTGCCGTGCCTTGATGGCACGCACCAGCTCGTCCACGACGGTCTCCAGAGGCTCGACCTTGCTTGCCAGATGCAGGTCATCCTTGCGGAAGGCGTCAGTGGTGCGGTTCAGCACGTCCTGCACGGCGTCCTCAAGCACCTGCAGCTCTTCGCGGGCGTCGGTGGAGAAGTTGATCTCCTTGGTGTGCATCTCCTGTGCGGATTCCAGAAGGTTCACGGAATGGTCGCTGATGCGCTCGAAATCGCTGATGGTGTGGAGCAGAGTATTCACGCTCTGGCTGTCCGCATGGTTCAGCTCACGGCTGGACAGCTTGACGAGGTAAGTGCCAAGGGCGTCCTCGTACTGGTCAACTTTGCTCTCCTCATCCCGGACTTTCTGGGCCAGCGTATCATCCCAGGTGTGGGTCAGGCTCATGGCCTGCATGACGCCCACACGGGCCAGCTCGGCCATGTCAGCAGTAGCAGAGTGGGCGCGGGCCACGGCCACAGCCGGGGTGTTCAGCAGACGCTCATCCAGCAGAGCAAAGCTCTCTTTTTCGGCGTCGTCGGGGATGGTGAGGATGGCCAGCTTTTCCAGACCAGTTGCGAAGGGGAGAAGGATGAGGGTGGCCGCGATGATGATGGTGGAGTGGACCACAGCAATGCCCCAGGCGGCGATGGTCTTGTTCACTAAATCAAAGTGGATCACGGCGTTCAGACCGTAGAAACCGGCCAGAAAGACCGTGACACCGATGATGTTGAAGTAGAGGTGGACCATGGCGGCACGGCGGGCATTCTTATTTGCGCCCACAGAAGAAATCAGCGCGGTGACACAGGTGCCGATATTCTGACCCATGATGATGGGGATAGCGCTGCCGTAGGTGATGACGCCGGTGGCGCTCAGTGCCTGCAGGATGCCGACGCTGGCGCTGGAACTCTGGATGACGCCGGTGACCAGTGCGCCCACCAGAACGCCGAGGATGGGATTGGAGAAGCGGACGAAGAGGTTGGTGAACCATGCCTCACCCTGCAGGGGCTCGACGGCATTGGACATGGTAGTCATGCCGGTCATCAGGATGGCAAAGCCGATGAGGATGGTGCCGACGCCCTTTTTCTTCTCGCTCTTGCCCATATAGAGCAGGATGCCGATGAAGGCGAGAATGGGGCTGAAGGAGGTGGGCTTGAGCATCTGGATCCAGATGCTGTCGCCCTGCAGGCCGGAAAGGCTCAGCAGCCAGCTGGTGACAGTGGTACCCACATTGCTGCCCATAATGATGCCGATGGCCTGATGCAGCTCCATGATGCCGCTGTTGACGAAGCCGACCACCATGACGGTGGTAGCACTGGAACTCTGGATGATGGCGGTCACGCACAGACCGAGGAAGAAGCCCTTGAGGGGGTTATCCGTCAGCTTGCTCAGGATCTTCTGCAGATGGCCGCCGGCCTGTTTCTCAAGGGCTTTGCCCATGATGTCCATGCCGAACAGGAACAGAGCCAGACCGCCCAGCAGAGAAAAGACATTGAATAGAGTCATGTTTTACTCCTCACTTGTTGAAGCTTGCGTTTGTACATCGACAGCGGCCGTAGAGGACCCGTGCAGGAGCATGTCTCAACTTTTTACACGACCTGCACTGGATTTCACCGGTCCTATCCCTGATTATGAGTATACGAGCGGAATGTAAAATCGGAAACCGGCGAAATGTAAAACTCATGTAAAGTAAACTCTATCCCTGCCTCCTATTATATGGTTTTGGCCCCCGGATGCAAGCGCTGGCGCAAAACCAGAAAAGATTCCTGAAAGAATTGTTGTTTTTGCTGTCCGTCTCGATTATAATATAGGGAAGGATAAACTGTGCTGCCTTTTGGTATGGCGGAGCACAGAGGATGCAGGAGGAAAAACGAATGGGGAATTTCGCTGTTTCGCTCAAGCGGCTGGTCGAGAAGGTCAGCCTCGAGGTCATCTATACGCCCTGCGATTTGGACAAGATCAGCGTCGAGATCGCAGAGGTCAACCGTCCCGGCCTGTTTCTGGCCGGTTACTACGATTATTTCGATAAGCTGCGCTTACAGATCATGGGCCTTGCGGAGATGAACTTTCTGGCCGGTCTTACGCCGGAAAAGCGCCGTGAGCGCCTCGACCAGCTGTTCCGCCAGCAGCCTCCGGCCGTCATCCTCTGCCGCAACGAGGAGCTGGAACCCTTCCCGGAGATGCAGGAGCTTGCAAAGCAGCACGGGGTAGCCCTGCTGCGCTCCAACGAGACGACCTGCACCATGATGGGCAGCCTCATCAGCATGCTGAACCTTGAACTGGCTCCCCGCATCACCCGCCACGGCGTGCTGGTGGAAGTTTACGGTGAAGGCATCCTCATTCTCGGCGACAGCGGCATCGGCAAGAGCGAGCTGGCCATTGAGCTGGTCAAGCGCGGCCACCGCCTCGTCGCCGACGATGCCGTGGAGCTGCGCAAGGTCTCCAACCGTCAGATCATGGGTACTGCGCCGGAAAACATCCGCCACTTCATTGAGCTGCGCGGCATCGGCATCGTCAACGTGGCCCGCGTGTTCGGTGTGGGCGCGGTCAAGGTGAGTGAAAGTCTCGACCTCGTCGTCCAGCTGGAAGCATGGGACCCCACCAAAAACTATCAGCGCACCGGCTTGGAAAGCGAGTATTATGACATTCTGGGCGTCAACATCCCCAGCACCATCATCCCCGTTTCGCCCGGACGCAACCTCGCAGTCGTGCTGGAAACGGCGGCTATCAATAACCGCCAGAAGAAGATGGGCTATAACGCCGCCAAGGAGCTGCTCATCCGTCTGGGCCTGAACGACACGATGGACTGATTTTCTACCGATAGAGGAAGAACGAATGGAACGATTGAAACAGGCTTTGTCCGCTGCGGGCATTGCATACAAAGAAAATGAGCCGCTCAGCGCGCACTGCACTTTCCGCATCGGCGGCCCGGCAGATGTCTTTATCCTGCCGGAAAATGAGGCGCAGCTCTGCGCCGCCATCAAGCTGGCGAAGGAAGCGAATATCAAATATTATCTGCTGGGCAACGGCAGCAACATCCTGTTTGAGGATGCGGGCTACCGGGGAGCTGTCATCAATGTATCGGCCATGAAGAGTGCGATCGGTATTCTTGAAAACATCTGTTTCCCGGGTAAAGACCCGTCCCTGACTTACGATGCTGTCGTTGTCGGTGCGGACAAGATGCTCTCGTCGCTCTGCAGGACGGCGCTGGAAAACAGCCTCACCGGTCTTGAGTTTGCCTACGGCATCCCGGGTACGGTGGGCGGTGCTGTCTACATGAACGCCGGAGCTTACGGCGGCGAGATGAAGGACGTGCTGGTCTCCGTGCGGTATCTGACCGCAGAAGGGGAGAGCGTTGAGGTGCCGGCAGAACAGCTCGGCCTCAGCTACCGCCACAGCATTTTCGAAGAAAACGGCGGCTGCATCCTCTCGGCAAAGTTCCACCTCGCAAGAGGCAATGCCGCCGACATCCGCTCCAGGATGGACGACCTGATGGCCCGCCGCAAAGACAAACAGCCTCTCGACAAGCCCAGCGCCGGCAGCACCTTCAAGCGGCCGGTGGGCGCATTTGCGGCGGCCCTCATCGACCAGTGCGGTCTGCGGGGCTACCGCCATGGCGGCGCAGCCGTCAGCGACAAGCACTGCGGCTTTGTGGTCAATCTGGGTGGGGCGACCTGTGCAGATGTGCTGGCTCTGTGCGATGAGGTGCGTGCCATCGTGAAAGAAAAGACCGGCTACGACCTCGAAAAAGAAATTCGTGTGGTAGAAGCATAAAAGAAAGAGGCGTGCAAAATGAATCTTCTCATCGTCAGCGGCCTTTCCGGTGCAGGCAAATCTGTCGCCATGAATGCGCTGGAAGACATCGGCTTTTTCTGCATTGATAACATCCCGGCGGCACTGCTGCCCAGCATCACGGCGTTTTCGAAAGCGGGTGACAACCAGCTCAAGCGGGTGGCTCTCTGTATGGACATCCGCGGCTGCCGCACGCCGGAAGAAATCGAAGAAGCTCTTTCTCAGCTGGACGCGCAGGGGATAGAATATGAGATCTTGTTCCTTGATGCCCCGGACGATGTGCTGATGCGCCGCTACAGTGAGACGCGCCGCCGCCATCCGATGAGCATTTCCGACGGCCTTTCCACCCGGGAAGCCTTCCGCAGGGAGCGCGGGATCCTGCAACCCCTCAAAGACCGGGCGGACTACACCATCAATACCGGCCTGCTCTCCACCTCGCAGAACAAAGAGCGCATCTGCGACCTGTTCAACCAGAACGGCGGCGCGAAGAGCGCCATGCGTCTGACGGTCATGTCCTTCGGCTTCAAGTTCGGCATCCCGCCGGAGGCGGACCTTGTTTTGGATGTCCGCTGTCTGCCCAACCCTTTTTATGTCCCGGAACTGAAGCATAAAACGGGTCTTGATGAAGAGGTCGTCGATTTTGTCATGAGCCACCCGGAGGCGCAGGAGCTTTTGAAGCGCTATGAATCGTTTCTGGAATATGCTCTTCCGCTCTACGTCAAGGAAGGCAAAAGCCAGCTCACCATCGCGGTGGGCTGCACCGGCGGCAAGCATCGCTCCATCACATTTGCGCGGAAAATCGCGGAATACTGCGAAAAGCTTGGCTACAAGCCCGGCATCCAGCACCGCGATTCTGTCCGTTGAAAGGATAAACATATCATGAGTTTTGCATCCCAGGCAAGGGAGGAGATCGCCCGGCGCAGTCTGCAGAAGGACTGCTGCGTCCGCGCTGCCGCCTATGGAATTGCCTGCTTCGCCAAGTACTTCGACGCCAGCGGGCTGGTGCTGCAGACGGAACAGGAGCTGACGACGCAGGTGGCTTCCCAACTGTTTGCGCGCTGCGGCGTACAGGGTGACATCATCGAGAAGCAGCGTCCCAGCGGGGTGGTCTATGAGTTCAGCATCCGCGCACCGGAGCAGGTGGCGCGGATGCACGAGCTTTTCGGCACCACCGGCACCGAGACGAGCCTGCAGATAGACCCCAGACTGATTCGCTGCCAGACATGCGTCAGCGCGTACATTGGGGCAGCTTTTTTGTGCAGCGGCACGGTCACTGACCCGCAAAAGGAGTATAACATCGAGTTTCTCACCAGCCGCACGAACCTTGCGCGCGACTTCGAAGCCCTGCTGGCGGAGCACGAGTTTGCACCCCACCGCACCCGCCGCAACGGCGTGAACCTTGTTTACGTCAAGAGCTGCGACAACGTGGAGCGCATCCTTTCCTTTATGGGAGCGGCGGAGGCATCGGCCCAGCTCAGCGCCCAGAAGGCTGTCAAGCAGATGCGCAACCAGATCAACCGCCACACAAACTGCGATACCGCAAACCTGGGCAAGACGGCCCGTGCCAACGCCCAGACGCTCAAAGCCATCCGCTTTCTGGAAGCGCAGGGGGCGCTGAAAACGCTGCCCGAGGCGCTGCAGCAGGCAGCAGCCCGGCGGCTGGAATATCCTGATTTATCGCTGACGGCGCTCTGCGGATGCTTTGACCCGCCCATGAGCAAATCGGGCCTTTCTCACCGGATGAAAAAGCTGGAAGCGCTGGCCGACGCCCTGCGTCAGCGGCTCGAAGAACACACTGAAACAGAGGAGGCAGGAGCATGAGCGATGTGACCGAAGGGAACCGTCAGGGGAGAGACTTCGTTCATCTCCACATCCATACCGAATACAGCCTGCTGGACGGTGCCTGCCGTATCGACCAGCTTATGGACCGCGTCAAGGAGTGCGGCCAGAATGCCATCGCCATCACGGACCACGGCGTCATGTACGGCTGTGTCCAGTTCTATAAGGCCGCAAAAAAGGCAGGCATCAAGCCCATCATCGGCTGTGAGGTCTATGTGGCCACCCGCACCCGCTTCGATAAAGTCAACAAAATCGACGGCAACAACCATCTTATCCTGCTCTGCAAGAATGAGACCGGCTATAAGAACCTCATCAAGATGGTGTCCGCTGCCTTCGTGGAGGGCTTTTATTCCAAGCCTCGTGTAGACAAGCAGCTTCTCGAGCAGTATCACGAGGGGCTTATCTGCCTGTCTGCCTGCCTCGCAGGCGAGATCCCGCAAGCCATTCTGGCGGGAGACTACGAGAGGGCAAAGTCCACGGCCCTGTGGTATCAGGAGCTGTTCGGCAAGGGCAATTACTACATCGAACTGCAGGACCACGGCCTCGAAGAGGATACGATCGTCCTGCCCCAGCTCATCAAACTGGCGCGGGAGACCGGCATCCCGATGGCGGCCACCAACGACTCCCACTATCTGCGGAAGGATGACGCCAAGATGCAGAGCATCCTGCTCTGCATCCAGACCGGCAAGACCATTCAGGACGCTGACCGGATGGAGTTCCGGACCGACGAATTCTACGTCAAAACGACGGACGAAATGTATGAGTTGTTCGCAATGGTGCCGGAAGCCTGTGCCAACACCCAGAAAATCGCGGACCAGTGCAATTTTGACTTCGATTTTGGGCACACCAAAATTCCATATTACAAAGCCCCGAACGGGATGGACAATCAGGAGTTTTTCGAGAAGCTCTGCTGGGACGGCCTCGAGCGCCGCTACGGCTCGGACGTCCCACAGTCCAATAAGGACCGCCTGACCTATGAGATCGGCGTGGTCAAGTCGATGGGCTATACCAACTACTACCTCATTGTCTGGGATTATATCAACTACGCCAAGAGTCAGGGCATTCCGGTAGGCCCGGGCCGTGGCTCGGGCGCGGGCAGCATCGCGGCTTACTGTGTAGGCATCACCGACATCGACCCCATCCGCTACAACCTCATCTTCGAGCGATTCCTGAACCCCGAGCGCGTCAGTATGCCCGATTTTGACGTCGATTTCTGCTACGAGCGCCGTCAGGAGGTCATCGACTACGTCAACCGGAAGTACGGCGCAGACCATGTGGCCCAGATCGTCTCCTTTGGCACCATGGCCGCCCGCAACGCTATCCGCGATGTGGGCCGCGTGATGGGGATGCCCTATCAGAGCGTGGATGTGGTGGCAAAGCAGGTGCCGATGGAGCTGAAAATGACGCTGAAACGCGCCTTGGAGGTCTCGCCGGAGCTGAAACGGATGTACGACAGCGACCCGCAGGTCACAGAACTTATCGACACTGCGCTGAAAGTTGAAGGAATGCCCCGCCACGCCTCCACCCATGCGGCCGGCGTCGTCATTACCCCGGAACCGACAGACTATTATCTGCCCCTGGCCACCAACGACGGCCTGCCTGTCACCCAGTTCAATATGACCGAGATCGAAGAGCTGGGTCTGCTGAAAATGGACTTCCTCGGCCTGCGCACCCTGACGGTCATCCGGGACGCGGAGGCGGCCGTCCAGAAAAAAGACCCGTCCTTCTCCATCCAGAAGCTGGATTATGACGATGCAGCGACTTATAAGATGCTGGGACAGGGTGAAACGGAGGGCGTGTTCCAGCTTGAATCCTCGGGTATGAAACAGGTCCTCGTGGGTCTGCAGCCGCAGAACCTTGAAGACGTCATCGCTCTTATCAGTCTTTACCGCCCCGGCCCGATGGACTCCATCCCGACCTACCTGCGCAACCGCCACGAGCCGGATAAGATCAGCTATAAAACGCCACAGCTGGCCCACATCCTCGACGTCACCAACGGCTGCATCGTCTATCAGGAACAGGTCATGCAGATATTCCGTGAGCTGGCCGGTTTCTCGTTCGGACAGGCAGATAACGTCCGCCGTGCCATGAGTAAAAAGAAGCACGCGGTGATGGAGGCAGAACGCGAGCATTTTGTCCATGGCTGCACCGAGCCGGGCCACGAATGCCCGGGCTGTGTCGCCAATGGCATCTCCGAGGAAGTCGCCAACGAGATCTACGATGAAATGTCGAGTTTTGCGTCCTACGCCTTCAATAAAAGCCATGCTGCCTGCTACGCTTACGTCGCATTCCAGACGGCTTATCTCAAGTGTCATTACCCCAGCGAGTTTATGGCCGCATTGCTCACCAGTGTGCTTGACAATACTGACAAAGTCATCGAGTATTCGGGCGAGTGCGCCCGCCTGGGCCTCAAGGTGCTTCCGCCGGACGTCAATATCTCGAACGGCGGCTTCACAGCGGACAACGGCAAGATCCGTTTCGGCCTGAATGCGGTCAAGAATGTGGGCCGCAACCTCATTGAGCGAGTCGTGGAAGAGAGACAAGAGGAGCCTTATTCGAGCCTCTATGATTTCTGTAAGCGGATGCACGGCACTGAGCTGAACCGCCGGGCCGTGGAATGCCTTATCAAGGCGGGTGCCTTCGACAGTATGGGCGTCAACCGCCACAGCCTTGTGGAAGCCGTGGACGGCATCATCAAGAGCGTGGAGAGCGACTCCCGCCGCAATCTTGAGGGACAGCTGGACCTGTTCTCGGTGATGAGCGGCGAATCTCAGACTGCCGACACCGACAGCTATGAGATAAGGCCCTTCCCGGAGTACAGCCACACCGAACTGCTCCAGCAGGAGAAAGAGGTCAGCGGCCTCTATC
>ENA-OWON01000476-OWON01000476.1-gut-metagenome-genome-assembly--contig:-NODE-476-length-14634-cov-3.027272_pt1 | contig 14634 bp, 18 predicted proteins | sample MGYA00248257_ERZ651798 | MGnify/ENA primary metagenome ERZ651798 (study PRJEB26908, sample SAMEA4031708) | gut metagenome | biome: gut; feature: normal infant; material: stool | place: China | collected 2015... | reverse complement strand
TTTTATCTTACTTTATTCGGCGCCATAAACCGATTGTAAAATTCTGTCAATGCTCCAGGCTCCTTACTGTTTCCGATCCCGTGATCTTGGACATATTGTTTCATTTCAAGAATCGTTTCATGCGGAATTAAAAACTCATCTTCCGGCGTGTCATTTTTCAAATTATCAAATGCCCTCTGCAGCGCGGCGTGATATTCCGGATTCGTCATCCAGATAGAATTTTCTTCTAATCCACCATGTTCATGATCTAATTTAAAATATTTTTCACTGATAAATCTGGTCTTTCCTTCCGGCTTCTCTACAACAGGCGTTGTGTCAACTACATACACCATGATCTGTTTCACATAAGTATTTCCTGTATGGTCAACTACAGTCAGATTTTCCGATGTTGCAAAATCATGCTGCAGGTTTGTAAACTCACCTGCCTGATAGTCCGGGATCGTAAAGGATGTGAAAACTTCCGGATCACTTGGAGCCGGGTTTGTTCCCGGTAAAATCGGGCTTCCATCCTCACGGTCGGTAGCTGTTGCATGGCTTAAAATCTCTTCTTCCGTGATAAATCCGCTCTGTGCCTGTTCTAAAGTGTAATACAGATCCTGCGCCTGAATCCACGGACAATCATCCCATACAGCATAAAGTGTGATCTCACCGCCGTCCTCTGTTACAAGGTTCTGCACGATATCTCCGGCTTTCCACTTCGGGATAAAGGTATCTTTGCCATCTTCCAAAGCCCAGCCCATAAAAATGGATGCATATACCTTTTTCTTTGGTGCTTCGGCTTTCTTATCTTCCTCAGTTTTATCCAGATCTGCGTCTTTTAAAGCATCCATATCGACTGCATCATCTTCTGTCCTTTTTTCCAGCATAGCATCTCCGCTGAGATCTGTTTCATCTGCAGCGTCTGTATCATCAGAATCCGCTTGTGTTTCTGCAGCTTCATCAGAATTATCTTCCATGCCTGATTCATCCATATCGTCCACGGATTTCGATACATCTGCTATATCCGCATCATTACCATCTTTTCCGGTATCTTCGTCATCGATAACTGAATTTGCATCATCTTCGGTTTCAGCATCTTCAATTTCAGTGTCTTCGATCTCAGTGTCTTCCTCTTCCTCTTCATATCCTGCCATCATGGCTTTTGGAATTGCCCCGGAAATGACACCATCTGTCACATTCTGACCATCGAGTGTGTATTTCACATAGGCTGCTGTTCCATCTGCATTCCATACATCCGGCAGCGTTACATCTTCATCATACGTTGCCTCAATATCATCGATATGTCCGGCTCCGCCGTTCGGATCAAAATGGATCGTATATTTATTTGCTTCTGCACTGGCTGTCATTGTAACGTTTCCTGCCGGCATTGTGAATGTAAATTTCTTTGTATCCACGGTCTGATCTCCACCGGAACCTCCGGTATAATTACCAGTCCAGTTCAGCCAGTGATAGCCTTCTTTTACATTGGCATCAATCGTTACGCTCTGGCCGTAACGGTACGGTCCTGCTCCGATCGTCTTTTCTATGCCTGTCCCAGCATTTAAGGTCACATTGTAAAGGTGTCTTTCATAATAATAATCAATGACCATCTTTCCATCCGCAGTGACCGCTTTCGTCTGCGTTTTCGGGCTGTCAAAACCGATGTATGTCTTTACTGCAGGCGTAACCTTGCTTCCGATCTGTGCTTTCTTTGTCTCTGTCTCGGCAAGCTCGTAATTTTTATCATCATGTGTGGAAGCAATTCCGGTTGTTTTCTGTTTCCAGTGATGAACGGTATAAACAGCTTCATCTAACACTCCGGTAAGAGTTAAGGTCATGTTATAAGCAGGCATGCTTCTCTCATAGGCATAGGTTTTATCATTCACATAATCCGATGTGACCTTACAGTTTGTCGAAACACCAGTCTTTTCATTGAGATCCGTCCACATGCTGAACACGCAGCCGGTATTAAAGGTCGGTGTGGAAACAATGTTTGCATTACACGGCAATTCATACGATGTCATGTAATAATCACCGGATACCGTGCTGCTACTGTTTACTGTGCCACCGGCACCAGTGATCGCCGTCCCATTATTAAATACCTGTGTTACAGCTTTATTGACCGTGGTTTTGTCGATCTTAACAGTAAGCACATAGATTGGAACTCCGACTGATTCTTTCGTTAATATGTCATCAATGGTAGTACCAGTTGCAACATTTTGTGATCTCAAATCACCGGACAGCCTAGATCCATTCTTAAACTCTTCCACTCCGGAATTTTTCTCATATGTACAGTCGATACTGTAACTGATATAACTGCCTCTGCTTGGGTTTTTAAATTTACTTTCTTTATAATTTGTCCCCCTGTCGCCCTGTTTATCAACGGAAAACGTTACGGTATGCTCTTTTGCATTCCAAACACCTGTAATTGTGGTTGTTTTATCAGCCTCCTTATTATAAACCGTGAGCTTTGGTTTTGTATTCGTCGGAGTTAATGCTTCGTCTAATGTAACAACCAGTTTTCCATTGTAATATCCCGTTTTCGACTGTAAGGTTTTATTAGTAATCTTCTGTGAAACAGTAACTGTTGTCGGACTTTTTACTGTCGTAACCTGAGCTCCTTCTGCAAAGTTATCCGAAATATCCATCGCAATACCTGTCACAAACATGGTAACCCAGTGTGTGTAATCCCCTGTATTGGTCTGCAGCGTGTATTTATCATTTGCATAGGCAGGCTGTGTACTCTCTTTGGGAATTGTAAAATCAACCAAATCTCCCTTTGTTGTCGTTGCTTTATCGTATAAAGGCCATCCATTGATTGACAAAAATGGAGTTATTCCCTTTGCCAATTTTAAAATCAATTTATCCTTTGCAAATTTTTCAGACGGTTTCTGTGCATACAGATTATTTTTTTTAAATGAGGACATCTTGTTACTGCTCTCCACAAAAATCATCAGATATTGTCCGGTCAAAGGCACTTTATCATTTGCCTTGTATGCCTTTGATCTCACACTTGTAACCATTCCGGTTTTAATGTCTTTCTCTACCCATTCTCCATTATGCTTTGAAACATCATCAATATTAAAATCCGCGGACATTCTAAGACGCACTGCCCTCATCGGAACTGACATATCACAGTTTTCCACAATGATCAGCTGCCATCCACCGGCGCCCTCGCCACCGCCGATATGCTCATAATACGGAATGTTGAATACCGAATACGTTCCATAGATCTTGCTGCTTTTATTAATGATATCCGTCACATCCGCATACATGTTTACGAAGGTGTACTGTTGCCTCACTCCTTCCTCTTTGTTTTGGTTTTTATAATCAATTGACCTGTTATCATAAGTTGCATACTGTGCCTTTATCAGTTTTGCCGTTCCATCCGGCAGTACAAAAGCGATTTCTGATTTTGCAAGTGCTTTCGCATCTGTGTCCGATCTTTTGATACTTGTCCTTGCCTGCCATACCAGATATGCTGCACGGATCGTCCCATCCGCACCTTCTGACTTTGTCAGCTTTGCAGACCGGTTGTTTTTGATCTTCTTTCCGATCACTGAATTATCTGCATTTTTCAAAACATTTTCCGCAGCTTTATACTGGTCTTTTTTACTATCATAGGTATTATAATTCGTAACGATATCATAAGCCCATGTATCATAGTTCGTATTTCCGGTATAGTTAATATTCAGCCGCCCATACAGCGGGGTTTCTTTTCCTGCTTGTGAATCTGTCATATAGACATTTCCTGCTTCTTCTACCGTGATCGCTTTTATGTTCTGTGGGATCATGGTGATTAGAACCATTACTGCACAGAGCAGTAAAAATCTGCTTAGTTTCAATATTTTTTCTTTCATAGATCTCCTTTCGACTTTCCGTCCTGTGTATTTATATTTTCATTTTGATAATACCGTGGTAAAAATATGAACTGCAAGGTAATCAGAGATTCCAAGCAGTTCATTTTCTGACTATCAAAATTAATTTTGATAGTTTTCATACTTATTCAATTTTACTTGTTGTTTAAAGCTCAGTTACCCAGCCATCCTTTTCCCTAGCTTCATCCATGCCTCTTCCTGTTTTGAAACCTGTACTATATTTAGCAAAAGAAGTCTGTTTATCGCTTACGGTTACTTTCCAAGAATAACTCCAACGTCCATCGACTGTTTTTAAAGTAATAACAGAAGATCCTTTTCCCTTCACATCAAGATAAACGTCATCCTCTACCTTTAAAACATTTTCATTACTACTGGTCATAATAAATCCTATATCAAGCGAGCTAGACGTTGCAACTTTTTTATCAGAAGAAAACATTTCTCGGTTTACAGGCGTTCGTCTGTACTCAATCGTTCCATCCTCATGTTTTTTCACATAGTATTTGATATTATCATACATATCAAATCCCACTGCCAGTACCATGTCATTTTTCTTGACAGTTACCTTGTAAGTAGCTTTAACTTTCTTATTGGCTTTGGATGTAACTGTGATCGTTGCGGTTCCTACCTTTTTCGGTGTAACAAAACCGGTAGAAGAAACGGCTGCGACACTTGTGTTGCTGGACTTATAGGAAACAGCACTGTTCTTTACGCCGGTGATCCGTTTTACCTTGATCTGTGCCTGTCCGTATTTTTCTTTCTGTACTAAAAGCTGTTCTCCAATAAACTGATCCATGCTCTCGTGATCTTCGGTATAATATTCAAGGCTGTGAGCATCTCCACAATGATCATAAATCTTATGGAAAGATTTTTCCGGGTACAGAACCACGTTATCTTCTTCGAGGACGATCTTACCTTTTCCTTTTTCGGAATAGTCCGTATCAATCATATCCGCCGTTTTTACGGTTATGGTAAACTTTGCTTTGACATTCTTATTGATCAGGGAAGTTACGGTGATCGTTGCCTTTCCTGCTTTCTTGCCGGTTACTTTTCCTTTGGATGATACCGTTGCAATTTTCTTGTCACTGGAAGAAAAGGTAAGGTTCTTATTGCTGAGACCTTTAAACGATTTTACCTTGATCGTGGTTGTATTTCCAACAATGATACTCTCTTTGCTCTTTTTTAAAGTGATCTTTGCTTTCTGCTTTCCTTTGCTTACCGTCAGACTCAGTGTTCCTTTTACTTTGGAATCATAGATGGATGTCACAGTGATCTTACATTTTCCTTTTTTCTTTACAGTCACAACACCCTTTGCATTTACTGTTGCAATGCTGGTGTTCGAGGATTTGTATTTCAGTTCACCGGATTTGATACCTTCTTTACTGTTTTTTGATCCTACCACCACTCCATTTTTAAACATGGCAACCGGAACAATCGTGAACTTCTCTCCTGCATAAACAGTTTTCTTTTTCATGCAGTGATAATGTCTGTATGTAGAAATATTGCAACAATGTTCCTGCGTTTTATGCCATTTGGCATCATCTGATGTTGCAAACACGATCTGATTCTTTGGTTGATCCTCTCCAAAGTAATCAATGTATGTTGCCTGCTTTGCCGATACTTCCTCCGGCTGTGGTACTACGATGCTGCTGATGCACATGATAAGTGCCAGCATGAGCACGACTGCTTTTTTCCATCCTTTTTCTTTCATCTTCATAACTGCCTCCTGTTTTATCTTTTCACATTGTTCATGTTGTTTTCCCTGATATTTCTATACTTATAGTATACACCTTTTTCTCTTAAATTCCAAGGCAGTGAGCAATAAAAATTGTCACTGCCGCAAATAAAAATACTTCCACAAATATAAATGTTCCCATCCCAATAATCAGGATATTTAACATCCTGTTTTTTCTTATCTTTTTCATCTTTTTCCTTAATTCCAGACTGCATAATAAGCTGCATCCTGTGTCATCGTCATATTCTGATCCAGAGCATTTCCCTCTGCATCTGCCCATCCTGTAAATGTTTTTCCTTCCTGTACCGGATTTTGGGGAACCGGAACTACATCACCGTTCAGGACCTCATAGCATTTATAACAGTCCGTATCCGATAAATAATATCTTACCAGGCAGATCTCCGGCACTTCTTCCTGAAGTTTATTTACAACCGCCGTCCTGTCATATGACACGGTTCCCAGTTTTCCATTGGGGTGTTTAAATTCCTCTGTCACACTTACGGATAACAACTGCTTCTCTTTATCCGCTGCATTTACTTTTAACCGAATATTCGAATCAGAATCAATCGCATATGCAAGTGTTTCTAAAAAATCAGCCTCCAACTGGTTCTTATCTACAACATCATATTTCTTTGCCAGTAAATTTTCCGCTGTCTCTTCTGCAGCAGACGGTAAATTGCTTTTTAATTCCATGCTCCGGTTCATTCTTCCCGATACCGCCATGATCGTTAAAAAGATCACTCCGGCAATACAGGTTGTGACAATCGCCCTGATGATTAATTTCATTTGCGCCCCTTTCTACATGACCGGAACATGGATCACTACGGTTGTTTTCCGATTACCGGAATCCACTGCTTTTACCGTAAAAGAATACTTTCCGGCAGATGAAAATGTGATCGTTCCGGATGCCTGATCCATCTGGTCTGTCAGTTCGTTTCCATCTTTATCACAAAACTTTAAAAGTTTTACCGCAAGCTCCTGTCCGTTATAGTCATGTGCTTTTACATAATCTGCTATATTCACTGTTCCCGGTGCAAGGCTGCCGCTTCCCTGGTACTCAATCACCGGTGCATCTTTTGCGATTTCTGTCTGATACGCACCATAGTCTACATAAGCATTGTAATCAGTCCCATCCGTATTCATATGCGCTGCTATGATCTTTACGATTCCACGGTTTCCATCCGAATCTGTTACGGCAGAAAATATGATCGTAAGGACACCTAACGTTACCAGGGCAGCTGTTAAAAAGCCGCCATGCTGTTTCATGATTTCTTTCATATCATCCTCCCTACCCGCATATACCGATGAAAAATGTTTCCACCATCTGCTTAAAATATCCAGAATATGAACCATACATCAATCCAAGTGCTGCTACGGAGATTACACCGGACAGCATAACACTTCCCAGTTCATTTACAATTTCTTTCATTTAAACACCACCTTTAAAATGCTGTTGCAGCTGAATACACGCCGAACATAAGCGCAAGAACTGTAAGTCCTGGAATTGATTCTAGTACCATTTCTCCCAATGTTTCCAAAATCTGTTTCATCTTGCGATCCCCCTTGTCATATGCGTTTTCTCAATACCAAAAATCGGTATTTTATAACTATAGGACAACACTACATCTGCAGACACTGTCTCTCCATCTGCATCAGCAGAAGGTGTTACAGCAAGCGTGTATCCTGCTGACTGCGCCTGCGAGATACAGCTTGTAATCACAGTCTGGTTAAAATCACTGTTCTCGATCTCTGTTATCACATCCGCTTTATACTCTTTTGCAGCCGCTGTCTGTGCCGATGCTGTCAGTAATGCTGCCCCGCCCAAAACACAGAGCAGATAAAACAGCAGCGTTGTAAATGTATTAATGATGTTTTTCATTTACGCCCCTCCCATATTTGACAGCATTTCAAGCAAAAACGCCATTCCAACAACCAGGTCACCAAGCATTTTTACAGAAGCTCCCATAATCGGATATCGATACAGGATCTGTACTTTAAATACTGAATTTTCATTTTTTAGTTCTGCCGCATGGCTCTGCATTTCCTGCATCTGCGTTAAAAGGTTCTGGATCTGCACCCTTGCGTCTCCTGTTCCCGATTCCGAAATTGCATATAGCATCTTCATACAGCTTACAGCCTCTGGAATATCGAAATCTTTACAAAAGTCTGTATAAGAACTCAATACTTTAGGTTTTTCTTTTATTCTATTCATCAAAGCATTTAGCTCCGGCACTAAAACCTTTGGCGCCTCATCCACTGATTTTGCAATCGAAACCTGTACATTGCTGTGCTGCATTAACAGCGCCATCTGCATTAACCATTCCGGAAAAGCTGAATATAATTCTTCTGATACATTGTTCCTGGCTATACTTCTGTCAAATCTATGCTGCTGCGTCATCACGACTGCAAGAATCGCCATTGGAACTGCAACCCAGGATCCTTTTATGACAAAAAATACTGTCAATACCAAAAACGGCAGCGTCCACATCAGACTTCTTTTTTTTTCTTTCTTTTCATCATAATTTACAACATCATAATAGTCGCGCAACACCCTTTCTTCCCTTTTCCCGTTTTCCTCTGTCAACCAGTTCCTGGTCAATGACTTCTCACTTTTTGCGTATGAGAAAACCATCCACAATAAAAGGGCAAACGATGTGATCTGCACAAGTCCCACTTTAAACACATTATAAGGTGCCTGCATTTTAAACATCCCAGGAATGCTGTTTAACGCATATAAAATCAATGCACAAAATACGGTCGTCACAACAATCGATACAATGTTGTCTGCATGAGCTTCTTTTTTCTCTTTCTGAAGAAGATATCCCCGGCGTTTCCACAATTCAATATCATTTAGCAGCAATGCTATTGATTCTACTGCATCGCCTCCATACTCTTCTGCACTGATCAAAAAATCATGTACCGTCTTCATCTTCCGACATTCATATTCGTTTTCCACAATATCCAGCGATTCTCTCAAAACGCTTTTACCTGTTTTTGAATGTCCTTCCTCCAGATGATTGACCGCCTTATCTACTACATCCCGCATATGTCCCGACTCAAAGGTTTCTCTTGTTTCCTTTAGGGCGGATAACACTTTCCCTGTTTTCTGAAATGCATATAACATCTGCTCCATATATGCTGCCACATCTGCAAAACGCTTCTGCTCATACATCTTCTTGTAGGTGTCCAGGATAAATACCGGAATCGATAAGAACATTGCGATCAGTACAATGACCAGCAGATTCCATCTTAACTGGAATAATAATCCGATTGTTCCCATTCCGGCGATACACACCCCAATCACAAATAAGTGTGTCTTCCAGGAAAAGTGATAGCCATAGCTATAAACCTCTTTTGAAAGGTTTCCAGGATTTAAAAGTAGCAGACTCTTTGTGATACGGCTTTCTTTTTTGGTCTGTTTCCCTTGTTTTTCCCGCTTTCTTTCTTTTTTGTTTCCTTTTTCTCTTTTCTGAACTTTACTCAAATCTGCCATTATCTGCCCTCTTTCCGGTATCTGTAAAAGCTTTCACAAAAGAAAGGTTCTTTGATCCCAGCACGCTCAAATTTCAACAGAATTTCTCCCGGTATCTCTTGTGATATCAGCTCCCCATCCTCTACCAGCATATAGATTTTGTTTTCGTGGTTTTCCCTGCTGTAAAAACAAAGCTGATCCAAATGTCTCCGGATTTCTCCATCCGGAGTGGTTTCTCTCCGGATCAAAAGTCCAAGATTTACATAACGGTAAATTCTGTTTTCCATACGCTGTGCATCATTTACATTGTTCATCATACTTTGAATACGATCCGGCAGCTTTCTCACATCATCCAGATGGATCGTTGTAAATCCGTTCACGCCAGTGCTCCACTGTTCCAACAAAGATGTCACTTCTACAGATCTTGCCTCTGACAAAACCAGGTATGCCGGATTCTGCCTTAAGCATGCTTTGATCGCATCTGTATAAGAGAAGTTATCCTTTACACGAAGCTCTACCGCATCTGCCCCAGGATTGATCTCTGAATAATGAATTTCCAACGAATCCTCGATCGTGATCACACGCTTCTCTTTCGGAATAAACTGCATAAAAAACTTTGCAGTCTCCGTCTTTCCCGCGCCGGGTTCTCCGCCAAATACAAAGTTCATACCCGCTTTCACACAATTTAAAAGCAGGTGCAGCACCTTTTCTTCACAGAAACCACTTTTTAACATTCCATCAATCGTGTTTCTTACCAGACAGGGTGATCTGCGGATACAGACGCTTGTCCCGGTTGCCGCCACAGAATCATGGATGATACTGATACGAAGTTCTTTCGTATCTGCCTCTAAAACTTTATTTGCATTGTTGAACTGCGCATCCACACAATTTGCAATGTTATGTGTGAACGAGTCCAAAAAGCTCTCTGTTACCTTTTCTTCTGCCTCTTTTGCCCTGTACTTACCTTTTTTCAGATCAGTAATCCACAGAGCAGACCCGTTGAAATCTACATCCGTCACATCCGGCTGCATTAAAAAGTTCCAAAACACACCGAACTGCTCTGGACTTGGTTCAAATATTTCTCCCACGATTTTTTTTCTTCCCCTTTCTTTCTAAAATTTCAAGCGGCCACAGTTGCTAAAGACCAACAAAACAACTGCAGCCGCCCGTTTTCTGCTTAACCAAGTGCATTAAACTTTGTAAAAAAGCCCTGGAATCCATCTGTGAAGAATTTATAAACAAATCCATCCGGATTCGCTACACAAAGAGCCACAACCAATGCACCGAGTGCCAAAAATGTAATGCCGCTTACCGACATATCGCCAAAATGCTCCATGAAATGTTTCATTGGAATCTACCTCCCTCCATCGTTACTCGATTCTCCTGCAGGTTAAATCTGTATGGGATTAATCAATCCCTTATAAACACAGGAATGTTTTATCACATCGTCGTTCCTTCCAAAAGGTTATATATCAATTCATAGCGGCACATAACAAGGAAAGGAATTGTCTCTTTCAGACTGCAATATACGGAAAAATTTTCTCTTGCTTCCTGAAACGCACAATCCATTTTGTATTGCAGCAGATTTTCTTTCTCTGCATTCTTTCGCCAGGCATTGTACTTCTCCTGGAGAGATCCGTTTTGTTCTTCAAATATTTTTAGATCATCCATCCTGTTTACTCCTGCCACATCTCTTTGCATTTTTTCATAATACCTTTCATAAAAAAGCATAACCTCAAAAGGTATTCTGTTTTTTAAATGGCACCATATAGAAAACGCACTTCTTACTTCCTCAAAAATGCAATCTGTCTCATACAGCATTTTTCCTTCTTTTTCCATGTTTTTTCGCCACACTACATATTTCTCCCATACATTTCCATTTTTCGATTCAAAGTTTTTTATTTTATCTCTTTTCAAATCATCCCACTGTCGCATTCTAACAGCCAGCTCTGTTGCATTCTCCATCGTATTGTAAATTTTAAACAATTCAGGATATTTCAGTACCAGCCATAAGTGCGCCTTTTCCATTCCGTCACTTTCAAAAGTGCCGTTTAAAATACACTTAAAAACATAGTCTGTCAGGAAATGTGAAATCTCTATGGTAAACCTTGGATCATGTATATTTCCATTGCATATTGCAGATATAAAATATTCCTGCTTTATTAGAAGTACCGTTGCATGATCTATTAATATTCTTCTATTTCTATCAGCAGTCCGTTGCACTTTCCTGACTTTATAGCAATGAATAAATAGAATCGTTATTGATACTATGTATATAATTGTAACTACTAACAAAAGAGTCATCACCTCGTAACATTCCAACAATATATAATCTTCCTGTGCTTATAAGGGACAAATTTGCGTCCCTTATTTTTTAGCAGCGTTCTATAACCGCACACTGCCAAGAGCCTGTCAGCCCCATCACGGTCTTCTCCTCTTTCTTTCGTGACTGTTACGTTTTATCCCCGTCAATGGGGCTTTCTGAAAGTCCTGCATTTCATACTTCCACCCGCACAAGTCCATTTAGTTATCAAGGTTCCATAAAAATCAATAAAGGGAAACATCTGTTCAGATTGAACTTTTCTTAGAAATGCCGTAGAATAAATTCGTTAGTTTTTTTGCGGCATTTCTTATGAAATGTTTCCCGGAAGCCTTGTGATTGCCGTCACAGGGCTTCTTTTTTTTTCTGACTCCCATTTACACAGGAGCCGATTGTCTGCATTGCTTTGATGCTACGGTCGTGGAGCTGCCGTGCAGACAGGTTGTTATTTCTTGTTCATGTTTTTTAAATGCTCTTTTAACACTGTCATATTTGTTTTACAATCTGCAAAATGACGATATCCAGAATCAAGAAGATAATATTCTTCTGTTTCACTTTCTTCTTTCGTCCATTCTATATAGTACGGATAATTCTTTACCACGATTACATAGCCATCCGGCAGATCATAGCGATAAAATGTTTCTTCTGTGCACTCATTTCTACACCAAATGTTCCAGGACTTATAACTGTTTATAAACTCTTCTCTCTGCGCCATGTTCTTCATGACAGGAAGTTCCGGCTGTGTTATAACAGACTCTTTATCTTCGATCCATCCGCATCTTCCATTGCAGTCTATCTCACAGTCAGCACAGCATTCTACTGTTTCGCCACAGCCACAGCACACACAGGTTCCGCTTGGACTTTTACCAGTAATGCAGCCTCTCTCATACGGCAGTACCTTTTTCTCCGGAACTGATTGCGACGTCGCAACAGATTTTTTCTTTTTCGATGCCTGTCCCAAAGTAACTAAGGTATTTAAAGTGTCAATCAAACATTTCTGCTCTTTCGCTTTTTCCTTTAGTGATCTCTTATAACTTCTGATCTGCGATACTGTCATATCAGAAGTAACTCTGCGGCGTTCCTGTTCCTTTAACGGAAGCATTTCTACTAACTGGGAGTAGGAATATTTTTCATATCTGTCATCGATCCACACCTTCCCGGAATTTGAGTCGCCTTTTGAGCAAAATTCCCTCCATACCGCAATCACACGTGATACTGCGGATTTATCCATATGGAAGTTCTTTTCGATACACTCATAGAAATTGTCATATCCTAACTCTTCATGGTATCTGTACATCTCCATCTCATGAAGATGGAACCCTAAACTCATGTATCGTTTTTTGACATCCGCTATATCCTGTTTCACATAGTTAAATGAAGCAACTGCAAGTTCATTTACTTCATCCCCGTAATAATCAGCGCCAAATACAATGTCTGTTGTTAAATCCATATCACCACCGCCTATAATTCGTATTCATCCCATGTCTACAAAAACACATACAATGCAAACAATATTATATCAGCAATAATTGCTGCTCCTATCGCCACGCGCCCATCTTTACTAATCCACCCAGCAATAATTCCAAGAACAAAATTAACAATTATTACTATGATCATAATAGTTAAAATACTCATTTCACTGTCTCCTCTCCGACAACCATGTGATCACAGCTACAGTTACCACACCGCAATAACCAGCTTTCTTCCTACCACCAGCCTATGTTCCAAGATTTTGCAAATTCGACTGCCTCAACTTCTTCTTTTGGAATCGTGTATGTTTTGTCCTGGTACCTAAATCTGTAATATTCTCTATGATTTTCTATGTGTCTTATAAAGAAAACTGACGACATGCTTTTATACAACTGGTTCGAATACAGAATCAGTTCGACATCCTTACAACTGCGTAATTTAAACAATACCTGATATCTGTATTTCTGTCCTGCATTTTTCTCTGACAAACCACATAAATATAAAATGACTGACCGATCAGGGTATACTATTGGATACACGATAATTACAAACACGATGCTTACTGTAATAATAATAATTTCTCTCATATAAAGGAAGGTCCTCCCATGCCTATAATTGATTCAGTACTCAATAACTTTTCCATTTTTATCTATAATATCTATCTTGCAATTTGAAATGTCCTCTTTTGGAATGTTGCTTGGATATATTCCACCACATTCTCTTCTGCATCTATCACATCTGTTGTATAATGCTCCGCGCAAACATGACGAATACATTTCTCCATAAGTAGGATGATTACACTTTGGTTTTCCTTTATTACATGAATAATATCCACAACTACTCATTTCATCCTCTCCTCTCCGACAGCCACGTGATCACAGCCGCTGTCACCACATCCTCCGGTTCCCATGAATCGGATATCTCTCGTTCTGTTCCCTGAAGCTGTTCATGTTCCCATCCGGATAATTGTTTTGCAGCATTTTGAAGTTCTTCATAAATAGGTTCCGGAATGGAGATTGTTATCTCTCGCTTGTTGTCCCGATCCATGTTGTCACCTGCTTTCTAATAATCTCTTTCCCCTTTTACTTTCATTTTAAATTGTTCCAACAACCCCCTATATATAAAAAATGCACTTCTATTATCGTGACTCACACAAAACCCTAATGGAAACGGTAACGTGTTCTGTTCCATGGCACTTCTGATTGTATCAGCAGAAGTATTTAATTCCTTTGCAGCCTGTTCCGGCTTTACCAATTCAAATGGATTCATACTTTTCTCCTTTTAGTAGTTAAATATTTTGAACTTCTACCTTAAAAAAATATTCTGTTATATTATCTAACGATAATCCTAATATATCTATAGCGCGGTATATTTCTGATTGTTTCCAATATCTTTTAGATGTGAGTTTCAGCGATAATGTACGTTCTGACATACCCATTTTTTCTGCAAAAACCATTTGACATCCACAGATTTCAGTTATTCTTCCACGCAATTTGCTATAATCAAATTGCATTTTTTTTCTCCTTTCTTCATGTTCAATTATTTGAACTTTATTAAGCATACATCTTATCGCATATATTGTCAACATTAAATTCATTATTTTTAACTTTTTGTTTGATGATATTGAACTTTAGTTCAAAATATGATATATCTATATTTAAGAGAAAGAGAAAGGCGGCATAATAATGAAAATATCAAATACCTCGACAAGACTAAAAAAAATTATGACCGATAACAATATGCGACAAGTTGATATTCTAAAAAAAGTCGAGCCATATTGTCA
>ENA-OWON01000475-OWON01000475.1-gut-metagenome-genome-assembly--contig:-NODE-475-length-14715-cov-3.074464_pt1 | contig 14715 bp, 14 predicted proteins | sample MGYA00248257_ERZ651798 | MGnify/ENA primary metagenome ERZ651798 (study PRJEB26908, sample SAMEA4031708) | gut metagenome | biome: gut; feature: normal infant; material: stool | place: China | collected 2015... | reverse complement strand
CTGGTTTCTCCACTGCTGAAGAATCCAACAAACGTTATCGTTACCTGTTAGCTAACGGCGGCAGCGGTCTGTCCTGCGCATTCGACCTTCCGACCCAAATCGGTTATGACTCCACTGACCCGATGTCCGAAGGCGAAGTTGGTAAAGTAGGCGTTGCTATCGACTCCCTGGCTGATATGGAAATCCTGTTCGACGGCATCCAACTCGACAAAGTTTCCACTTCCATGACTATTTTCAGAGGTATGACTCTGGTATATACCAATGGTAATCCTATCAGCGGACTTACTGAAAATGAAGCTTTCCTGAACTTTGGACAAGGCTATTTCCTTGAATTGCCTGTACCTGCAGTGATGATGCTGATTATGTTCGGTATTCTGTACTTCATTCTGCACAAGACTCCTTTAGGACGTAAGACCTACGCAGTAGGCGGTAATGAAAAGGTTTCTTATATTGCTGGTATTAAGATTAACAGAATTAAGATTTTTGCTTATACCATTACTGGTATGCTGTGTGGTATGGCCGGTGCTATTTTGACCAGCCGTTTGAACAGTGCACAGCCTACTGCCGGCACTGGTTATGAACTTGATGCTATTGCTGCTGTTGTATTGGGCGGCACCAGTCTTTCCGGCGGTAAAGGCCGTATAGTAGGTACTTTAGTAGGTGCGCTTATTATCGGTACTTTGAATAATGGTTTAAATATCCTTAACGTATCCAGCTTTTACCAACAAGTTGTCAAAGGTATAGTTATTTTGCTTGCTGTTCTTATGGACCGCAAAAAATCTTAGGAGGAATTTCATCTAATGAAAAAACTTTTCTTGGTTATGATTGCTATCGTTGCTATGGCTATGATGATTGTAGGCTGCAGCAGCGGTGAGAAAAAAGAAGCTAAACCTGCCGACGGCAAAAATATTACCATCGGGTTCTCTGTTTCCACTCAGAACAATCCCTTCTTCGTTACTTTGCGCAATGGCGTAGAAGCTAAAGCTAAAGAATTGGGTGTTAACGTAAAAATCGTTGATGCACAAAACGATCCTGCAAAACAGGCTAACGATATTGCTGACCTGCTGCAACAAAATATCAGCGTATTGCTGGTAAACCCTGTTGACTCTGCTGCAATTTCTACTTCTGTAAAAGCTGCTAACAAAGCAAATATTCCTGTTATTTGCTTAGACCGCAGTGCTGACGAAGGTAAAGTAACTTCTTTGGTTGCTTCCGATAACGTAAAAGGCGGCGAAATGGCTGCTGAATACATCGTTAAAAAACTGGGCGAAAAAGTAAAAGTTGCTGAATTGGAAGGTATCCCCGGTGCCAGCGCTTCTCGTGAACGTGGCGAAGGCTTCCACAAAGTTGCAGATCAAAAACTGACTGTTGTTGCTAAACAATCTGCTGATTTTGACAGAAGCAAAGGCTTGACTGTTGCAGAAAACATGCTGCAGGCAAATCCTGATATCCAAGCTATTTTTGCTCAAAATGACGAAATGGCTTTAGGTGCTATTGAAGCTGCTAAGAGCGCTAACAAAAAAGTATTCATTGTTGGCTTTGACGGTACTGAAGACGGCGTAAAAGCTGTTGAAAACGGCACCATGTCCGCTACTATTGCTCAACAACCGGACATCATGGGTCAACAAGGTGTGGAAGTTGCTGTTAAAGCAGCTAAAGGCGAAAAAGTTGACGCTAAAGTTTCTGCTCCGTTAAAACTTGTTGAAAAAAAATAACTTATTCATAATACTTTGACAACTTGTAAATCAAAAAAACACCTGCCATATGGCAGGTGTTTTTGTATGTTAAAGAAAAAGTTTGTTTAATAATAACGTAAGAAAAAGTAAAGATATTCTGAGAATAAATAAAAGGCAGATTTGAGCTGCCTTTTATTTATTTTGTATATGATTTTTGTAGTATACTTTTATATTTTAGTTAAACCATTTTGAGTTTTTAATTTTAAAATAACAGCAATCAGCAGACTGATTACAAAACAGCCGGAAAAGAAATAAAGAGTAATAGAATAGCTGTTAGTAGTTTCTTTAATCCAGGAGAGCAGCAATGGACCTGCAATACCAGCTAAGCCCCAGGCAGTAAGTATACGGCCGTGGATAGCGCTGAGCTGTTTGGTGCCAAATAAATCGCTGAGATATGCAGGCATGCAGGAGAAGCCGCCGCCGTAGCAGGTAATGATTAGGAAGATAAGAACCTGAAATAAGAAGCTGTCAGTAACGCTTGCGAGCATATAGAAAGCGACGATTTCCAGCAGAAAGAACATAATATAAGTATTACGTCTGCCGATATAATCAGAGATAGTGGACCAGACGATGCGTCCCAAACCGTTAAGTAAACCTATGATACCTACCATTGAGGCTGCAGCAAGTGGTGTCATCTGAATTACTTCCTGCGCCATAGGAGAAGCAACAGCTAAAAGGCCGATGCCGCAGGTGATGTTGGTAAAAAATATCCACCATAAAGCGTAGAAGTGCCAAGTTTTCATTGCCTCATTGACAGTATATTGTACCTGATTATTTTCAGGAAGGGAAGCTAGTTTAGCTTTTACCTCAGCTACGGCAGGAACTTTAGGCGGCTCCAGATAGAGAGAGGAAGCGGTCATAATTACCATGTATACGCAGCCAAGGATAATGAAGTTATTGATAAGACCATATTTAGCAATCAGCAGCTGCATGACGGGACCGGCAATAAGGCTGGCAAAACCAAAGCCCATAATGGCAAGGCCAGTAGCGAGACCGCGATTATTGGGAAACCATTTTACTAAAGTGGAAACAGGAGTGATATAGCCTGTGCCAAGGCCAATACCGCCAATAACGCCGTAAAAGGGATACATGAGCAGCAGGCTGTGCTGAGAAAGTGCAAAGGCAGTACCCAGCATGCCGATGCCGAAAAATACTGTAGAAACAAGACCGCTGCGTCTGGGGCCGTGCTTTTCCACATAGCTGCCTAAAAAGCCTGCGGAAAGACCGAGAAATAAAATTGCAATGGAAAAAGTCCAGGTAGTTTCCTGCAGGGTAAAACCCATTGCCTGCATTATTGGCTTAGTTAGGACGCTCCAAGCATAAACACTGCCTATGCAGATGTGAATTCCGATAGCGGAAAGAACGATGAGCCATTTGTTTTTTTTCATCAGCAAAACCTCTTTCTGTTCATAGTTTTTTGACCGGAAGAAAAACAAAAACCATCCGGGTCAAATCATATTGCCCAGACGGTCGGCAGTGTTCATAATGCAGTACATGTGGTCGATTCCACTTATCCGTCAGTCCTGCATCAGAATGTTAAGTTGTAATTCATATTATAGAGGTTTTTGTCGAGATGTCAAGAAAAAATATAGCTATATTTTGAAATGCGAAAATAACAAAACACAATATATAGAAAATGAAGAATTTGACAGAAGAAGGAGAAACAAGTATACTATTAAATAAGCCGAATGGCAGTAAAAATAATACTGATTGAGAGTGAACTAAGTTCATGAAGGGGTACACCACCGCGGGTGTAGTTTCTTCATGGGCTTTTTTGTTTTTCAGGAGGGAAAGATGCAGGTAAACGGAGAAAAGCTGGTTTTAACAGAGCAAATTTCATTGGCTAAGTTTTTGCAGCTGCGGCAATATCGGGCAGAGCGAGTTGTTGTTGAGCTGAATGGTACTATTGTGCCTAAATCAAGCTACGATGAAATTATACTGCAGGATGCAGATGTTTTGGAGATAGTAAGCTTTGTAGGAGGAGGCTGAGATGATACTTGATGAAGCAGTTCTTTTACGAAGTTTATGCAGCAGGCATGGAGCTGAATTTGCTGCAAAGATGCAGCAGGCGCGGGTAGCGATCGCGGGGCTTGGCGGCTTGGGCAGTAATATTGCAGTTGCTTTAGTGCGGATGGGAATACATAAATTACATCTTATTGATTATGACAAAGTAGATTTAAGTAATCTGAACAGGCAGCAATACGTGTTAAAAGATATTGGAAAATATAAGACAGAGGCTTTGCAGGAGCATTTATTGCAAATAAATCCTTTTATTAAGCTGAAAATTGATTGTCTGCGTTTAAATGCCGATAATATGGCAGAAATTTTTGCTGAGGATAATATTATCTGTGAAGCGCTGGATGCAGCAGAATGCAAGGCGTTGCTGGTAAATACGATTATGACGAGCTATGCAGATAAAAAAATTTTAGCGGCATCAGGCATGGCGGGATTAGGCAGCGCTAATGATATTACAACAAGAAAGTTAAATAACAGATTGTATATTTGCGGAGATGGTAAGAGTGATTGCGCAGATATGTCGCTGACAGCGGCAAGAGCAGCAGTTTGTGCCGGGCATCAGGCGCAGACTGTATGCAGGATTATACTTGGATTGGAGTGATTTTTATGCAGGAAGATTTTTTTGAGTTAGGCGGCAGAAAATTTTCGTCGCGTTTTATTTTAGGTTCCGGTAAATATTCTTTGAATTTGATTAAAGCTGCAGTAGAGGAGGCTGGCGCCGAAATCATAACACTGGCTTTGCGTCGTGCTAACTGCGGCGATATGGATAATATTTTAGATTATATTCCGAAGAACGTGGTCTTGCTGCCGAATACTTCCGGTGCCCGTAATGCGGAAGAAGCTGTTCGCATTGCCAGAATGGCTAGAGAATTATGTCAGACTGATTTTATTAAGATTGAGGTTATTAAGGACAGCAGATATCTTTTGCCGGATAACCATGAAACTGTCAAAGCTACGGAAATCTTGGCGCATGAAGGCTTTACCGTTATGCCCTATATGTATCCTGATTTGCAGGCGGCCAGAGAAATGCGCGATGCCGGTGCTGCCTGCATTATGCCTTTAGGCGCACCGATTGGCTCTAATAAAGGGCTGACAACCAAGGATTTTCTTCAGATTCTGATTGATGAAATTGATTTGCCGGTTATTGTTGATGCCGGTATAGGCAGACCGTCGCAAGCCTGTGAAGCGATGGAAATGGGCGCTGCAGCAGTTATGGTTAATACGGCTATTGCCAGTGCAAGTGAGATACCCTTAATGGCTGCTGCTTTTAAAGACGCTGTAATAGCAGGCAGAAAGGCTTATCTGGCCGGTCTTGGAGCTGTAAGCAATATAGCAAGGGCTTCTTCTCCGCTGACAGGTTTTTTGCATGATTAGGAGGCCGTATGGAAGATAAATTTTTTAATGCAAGCATCTATGATGCACAGGCTCAGATATATGCTCAAAGCTGCAAGAGTGACCATATGCAATATCTGCCGGATATGGAGATTATTGATTCTGACTTGTTGGAGCAGGTTACAGCGGCAAGGAATAAATGTCAGTGGGCTCAGTACACTATTGAAGACGTACAACGAGCATTAAGCAGAGAAAAACGCAGTATAGAAGATTTTAAAGCTCTGCTTTCACTGGCAGCATTAAACTGTCTGGAAGACATTGTTGCAGCAGCACAGCGTGAAAGAACACGTTATTTTGGCAATTCGGTTAATATTTTTACGCCACTGTATTTGGCTAATTACTGTGAAAATTACTGTATCTATTGCGGCTTTAACTGTCATAATAAGATTCAGCGCGCCAAGCTGACAGTGGAGCAGATGGAACAGGAAATGCAGAATATAGCTGCTACCGGTATGCAGGAAATACTGCTGCTTACTGGTGAAAGCAGACGGATGTCCGATATAGATTATATTGGTACTGCCTGCAAAATGGCAGCGAAGTATTTTAAGGTAGTAGGATTAGAAATTTATCCTGTGAACAGCGATGAATATCGTTTTCTGCATCAGTGCGGCGCAGATTATGTAACCGTATTTCAGGAAACTTATAACAGTGACAAATACGAAAAGCTGCATCTTGCCGGACATAAACGTATTTTTCCCTATCGCTTTTATGCTCAGGAAAGGGCACTGCGTGGAGGTATGCGCGGCGTAGGTTTTGCGGCGCTGCTGGGATTGGATGATTTTCGCAGTGACGCTCTGGCGACCGGTCTGCACGCATCTTTATTACAGCGCAAATATCCTCATGCTGAAATAAGTATTTCCTGCCCGCGTCTGCGTCCTATTATCAACAATGATAAGATTGAACCGCTTGATGTTCACGAACGCCAGCTGCTGCAAATAGTTTGCGCATACAGGCTGTTCCTGCCCTTTGCTTCCATCGTTGTATCCAGCAGGGAGTGTGCCCGTGTACGTGATAATCTTATGCAGCTGGCAGCGAATAAAATTACTGCCGGCGTCAGCACAGGCATCGGCAGTCATGGTAAAGATCATTTAGGCGATGAGCAGTTTGAAATAGATGATGCACGTTCATTAGAAGAAATACATGCTGCGCTTCAAAAGCGTGGTTTACAGCCGGTTATGGCGGAGTATGTGTATGTTTAAGCTGCTGGCGGTTACAAACAGAAAGTTATGTGCAGGCAGTTTGCCTGAACAGCTGGAAATCATCTGTAACAGCGAACATAAACCGGATGCTGTTATTTTGCGGGAAAAAGATTTAGCTGCTGCTGAATATAACCAGCTGGCGCAGGAAGCAGCAAAAATATGTGCAGCTTATCATGTGCAATTAATTTTACACAGCTTTTGGCAAGCGGCTATGGAATTAGACCGTAAAAATATTCATCTGCCTTTAGCGGTGCTGCAGACAAATGAATTTCAGCGTTACAGGAATAAGTTCCAGCTTATTGGCGCTTCAATACATAGCATGGAAGAAGCACAGCAAGCAGCTGCTTTAGGAGCAAACTATCTTACTGCAGGGAATATTTATGTTACCTCTTGTAAAGTAGGCTTACCGGGACGAGGTCTTGTCTGGTTAAGTGAAATTTGTAAGGAGATAAAGATACCTGTTTATGCTATTGGAGGAATTTCCTTAAGTGGAGAGCAGTTTGATGATTTACAGAAAAGCGGGGCTTCTGGAGCCTGCATAATGAGTGAGTTTATGCTGTTAAAATAAAAATACCGGATCTTAATGATCCGGTATTTTTTATTTTTCAAATTTTTCAGGGAAGAAAATTTCCAGCGTTTTACGATCTGCTGTCTTTCCAAAATAATTACCGATGAAGAACAACAGCAGGGAGAAAAGGATACCTAAAACAATCTGATGCAGGTCGAAAAATTTAATTTTCAAAGCCATGGTACTGCAGTAAACAATAACACCGCCAATCATAGCTGCCAGAGCGCCTGCTTTGTTGGCTTTAGGCCAAAACAGACCGAAAATCAGTACCCAGAAAAAGGCTGTTTCCAAGCCGCCAAAGGCGAACATGTTAATCTGCCAAATAACACTGGGCGGAGAAATAGCGATGAAGTATACTGCAAGTCCCAGAATGATAGTTGTTGTGAGGCTGAAAGTACGTATTTTGCTGTTTAAAGGTGTCAGACCGCGCTTATTGAGTTCGTGCATATAAATATCTTTGATTATGGAAGAAGAAGAAGCCAGAAGCAGGGAAGATACCGTAGAAATGGTTGCGGCAATAGGACCGATAATAGTTACGCCAGCCCAGAAGGGACCCATGCTTTTAACAATGGCAAGAGGAGTAATATTATCTACGCTGTTGCCGTAGGCTGCCAGAGAATCCGTAAGGATACCTTTGCTGAGTACACCAATCCAGGTAGCTACAAGAGTCATGGCACCAATAACGACTGTACCGATAATCATAGCGCGGTGCAGTGCCTGGGTGTTTTTGTAACTGATACCACGCACAACAGATTGCGGCAGTGATAAAGTACAGATACCAACCAGCAGCCATTGGCTGATGTAAAGAGAAATGGGCATCTTACCGCGCGAAAGCGGTTCCAGCATATCAGGATGATTTGTACTGATATAGGTCATGATATTTTCAAAGCCGCCGCCCACTTCCATCATTGAACCCATCAGCAGGCAAAGACCGACAATCATAGCAATAGCACAGACTGAGTCTGTTACAGCTACGCCTTTAAAACCACCGATAGTGGTGTAGAATACTACAATCAGACCAAAAAGACTGAGGCCGGTAACATAGGAAAAACCGGTTACAGCCTCAAACAGTTTTGCAGCACCGACAAATTGAGCCACCATGGTAGCGCAGAAGAAGGCGACAATAACCAGTGCGGAAAAGTTTGCCAGCAGGTCAGATTTATAACGGGCACGGATAACGTCGATAACAGTGACGGCATCGATGCGTCTGGAAATAAGAGCAATTTTTTTACCAAATACACCAAGGACCAGAAATATAACGACTACTTGGACAATAGCCATATAAAGCCAGCCATAACCGATGACCCAGGCCATGCCGGGACCGCCTACGAAGGTGCTGACACTGCTGTAGGTGGCTGCAGTAGTCATAGCAAGAACGAAACCGCCCAAGGTTCTGCCACCGATGAAATAATCCTTGGCAAAATCTTTTTTGCGTTCTGCAGTAGAGGATTTTTGAATATAAATACTGATGCCGAGCATGAAAATGAGAAAGAGCATTACCGGCAGCAGATTAAAAATACTAGTCATTTTTTGTCTCCTCGTCGTCTAAATCAAAATCAACAAAAACCTTTTTAGTTAAGAATAAGGTCACTAAGATGGCAAAAATCCAAGTGCCGAAACAGCCGCCCCAAACCCAAAGTGGGGTATGCCAGAAAGTAATATCGCAGTCAGCAAGACCAAAGCCAGCAGCCCACCAGAAAATAATAACAGCGATAGTTGCCAGAACAGTTGCTTTGGCTTCATAATTAGCCTGACGGAATTTATCACTCCGTTTCATAGAGAAAACTCCTTTCTATCAATAAAGAATAGATTTTGCGTTGTTGTCATCCTATTCTATCATATTTTTGTTGTCTGCAAAGTTTTTTTTATGTAAAAAGCAGAAATATAAATTGTACTTTACAGTAATTAGTATGATATAATATAAACGGTGATTTTATGTATAATATTTTTACTCAGTGGTTTACATTGAGTGTTATTTTTTTTGCTGTAATTTATAATACCGAATGGCTGGAGGTTGTTACTCTGGGAGGATTGTTAACTGGCACAACCTTATTATCTGCCTTGGTTACAATCATGGTTAGGCTGTTTCGCAGGCTGCCTGCCTATACTTTTCGTGCCGCAGTAATTACCGGTACACTTTTAAGCGTGGAACTTTTGCGGCATCTGCTGCCAGGATATGTTGTTGCAGATCAGTTTGCGCTTACTGTATTTTTGGTATTATATGGTATTTTGGCAGTAATTATAAATGATGTTTTAGAGAGAATAGATAAAGAGGTAAAATAAGATGAAGATAAAATTGATTGCCAGTGATATGGACGATACTTTATTAAATAGAGATTGCAAAATTTCTGAACGCAATGCGGCTGCCATAAAAAAAGCTGTTGCGGAAGGAATTATTTTTCTGATAGCTACAGGCAGAATGTATGTTTCTGCGCGTCCTTATGCGCTTGACCTTGGCCTTGACGTGCCGCTGGTAACATATAATGGTGCTTTAGTTAAGGAAAGCCGCAGCGGCAAAGTGTTTTATGAACACAAGATGAAGCTGGAAACTGCGCGTGATATTTTGGCGTATTGCAAAGAAAAGGGTTGCTATCTGCAGGTATATATTGGTGATAAAATCCTGATTAAAGAGGAAAATGATTTTTCCCGTATGTATACGAAGATTTCTGGCATACCGACTACCGAGGTTGGCGAAGCTATCTATACAACGGATGAAGCACCTTATAAAATACTTGTAATGACTGCTGGTGATGAGTTTGAACAGGTTTGGCATGAGTTTGCTGAAAAGTTTGCTGGCAGGCTGGATGTAACAAGTTCCAAGGATAATTTCATGGAATTGATGGAACCTGGCGTTAACAAATGGGAAGCTGTAAAAGCTGTAGCGGCAGCTTATGGCATAAAACCGGAAGAGATTATGTGCATTGGCGATTCCAATAATGATATAGGAATGATTAAAAATGCCGGTATCGGTGTGGCGGTAGCTAATGCTAAGGATAGTGTTAAAAATAATGCGAAGATAATCACTGCTTCTAACAACGATGATGGTGTAGCATTAGTAATAGAAAGTATCCTGACAAAACAGGTACAGGTTGAAGAATAATTAATATAAGGCAGGTATGTGTTCATACCTGCCTTTACGTTATAATAAAATTTTTAGTTTTATTTTTAAAGGATAAATAAAAATGGCTATTTTACCTATTTTTATACCGCATGCAGGTTGTCCGCACCAATGTGTTTTCTGTAATCAGAAGACTATCAGCGGACAAAAGAATGCTGCCGAAAGCGGTGCGCGTGAGCAGATAACTCGTTGGCTGCAATGGCTGAGACCATCATTAGAGAATGAGGCAGCTTTTTATGGCGGCTCGTTTACTGCTTTAGACAGCGGTTTGCAGGAAAGACTGCTGTTTTTAACTGATGAGCTGTTAGAACGTGGTATTATTGGCAGTGTCAGATTATCTACACGTCCTGATTATATTGATGATAAGAAATTAGAATTGCTCAAAAAGCATGGTGTGCGCTTGGTTGAGCTTGGAGTGCAGTCTCTGGATGACAGAGTATTAGAAGCAGCAAGGCGCGGGCATACGGCCGCGGATGTGGTGCAGGCGATGAAACGGCTGCGTGCTTATGATTTTAAGACTGGTTTGCAGCTGATGGTTGGTATGCCGCTGCAAAGTTTTAGCAGTCTGCAGGATACTGTTGCGCAGGTAATAAAATTACAGCCTGATATTGCCAGAATATATCCGCTTTTGGTTATTAAAGGAACGCCTTTAGCTGAAAGCTGGGCAAAGGGAGAGTTTCAGCCGTTAAGCTTGGAAGAAGCTGTGCGTCAAAGTGCCTGGGTTTATGATCAGCTTACGACTAATGGTATTAAGGTTATCAGGGTTGGTTTGCAGCCGGATGATGAGTTATGTGCACCGGGTAATATTCTGGCCGGACCTTTTCATTCTTCTATGGGTGAGTTGGTGCATAGCTTTCTTCTGCGTGAGCGTTTGACAGATAAATTATTAGCTGTAAAAGGAGCAGAGCGCATAGTAATTAGTTGCCCGGCACAAATGGAATCTAAGCTTCGAGGAATGAAAAACAGCAATATTAAATATTGGCAGCAGCTGCTGGCTCCTGCGAAAATTGTTGTCGAAAAAACTGCTGATAAAGATATTACTGTCAGAGCAGAATGAATGTACTAAAAAGGTTGTGAAGTATGAGTATCTGTAAAAGTTTTCCACCGGTAGTATCACCTGAATGCAGGGTGCTGATTCTTGGTTCGATGCCGGGAAGAAAATCTTTAGAAATGCAGCAATATTATGCACATCCGCAAAACAGGTTCTGGAAGCTTTTAGCTGCTTTGTTTGCTGCAGAGCTGCCGACTGACTATCAGGCTAAGCTGGCTTTATTGCAGAAAAATAAACTGGCGCTTTGGGATGTGTTAGGAGTGTGCGAGAGAGAAGGCAGCTTAGACAGTGATATCCGTAATGAGCATCCTAATAATATTAGAGGTTTGCTGCAGCAATATCCTCAGATAAGAGCTGTTGTTTGTAATGGTGGTAAGGCTGGCAGTGCGTTTAAAAAATATTTTGGGACTGTAGTCAAAGTTCCGGTATATTATCTGCACTCAACTAGTCCGGCAAATGCCAGAATGAATCTTACAGACCTGCAGGAGGAATGGCAGGTTCTTAAAAGCTGGCTGTAGCATGATTAAAGTATCTTGCGGTTGTATACCGCATAAAATATATGATAAAATATCTTGATAAAGAATTATAAAGTAAGGTGATGACCGTGCGCTTAAAGTCTTTTGCCACATACGGCTTTAAATCCTTTGCCGAAAAAACTGAATTAACTTTTGATAAAGGTATCACGGCCGTAGTGGGTCCAAATGGCTCCGGAAAAAGCAATATTTCTGATGCTATACGCTGGGTATTAGGCGAGCAAAGTGCAAAATATCTGCGCGGCAGCAAGATGGAAGACATCATTTTTTCCGGCAGCAGCAAAAGAAGACCATTAGGTGTGGCGGAAGTTACCTTAGAGTTTGATAACAGTGATCACGCGCTTGATATGGATTTTTCTGAGGTTAGTCTGACCAGGCGTTTGTTTCGCAGCGGTGACAGTGAATATGCTATCAATAAGAAAAACTGCCGTTTAAAAGATATTCTGGATTTATTGGCTGATACAGGTTTAGGCAAAGGCTCTATGTCAATTATTGGTCAAAACAGAATTGATGAGGTGCTCAACAGCAGACCGGAAGAACGCAGGGCGTTGTTTGAGGAGGCTGCAGGTATTGCCAAGTACAGACTGCGTAAGAAAGAGGCAGTACGACGTTTGGATGAAACCGGAGCCAATCTTACGCGTATTAATGATATTAAGGCTGAAGTAGATGCACAGGTGGAGCCATTGCGTGCAGCTGCAGAAAAAACACAGCAGTATAATGCTCTCTATGCGGAGCAAAGACAATGTCGTCTTACTAATTTTGTGCATAAGCTTGATAATATAATCGGCTTGTGTCAAAAGCTGCAGGATAAAAAACAGCTATTGGAACAGGAGCTTTCCCAGCGACTGGCAGCTTTAAGCGTGCAGGAGGCTCAGGCGGCACAGCTGCAGGCAGAGGCTGACAGACTGAACGAAAGTTTTGCCAAGCTGATGGACGAAATGAAGGACAAAGAAACTGCACTGGAAAAAATACGCGGACAGAAAGCGGTGCTGGATGAACGCATTATCAACAGCAGACAAAGTGCGGAAAAACTTGGTGCAAGAAACATTAGACTTGAGCAGCAGGCTGATGAGCTGGAAAAGCAAATGGCTGCTTTAGCGGCAGAATTTGATGTTGTTGATAAAAAACGTGCTAAGGCTGAATATAGTTTGCAGCAGCTGCAGCGTGAAAAAGAGCAGTATGAAAAAAATCTTCATGAAATCAGTCAACAGTCTGAGAATTTAAAGGCTGATGTTTTTGCTGATATGCAAAGCCTGCTGGAAGCGCGCAACGCTTTACGTATTTTAGAGCAGGAGCAGGAACGCCGCGTAAAACGCAGAGAAGCACTGAAAGAAAGCATTACTGAAGCAGAAACTGTTGCTGGGAATGTTGAAGAAGAATATCGTCAACTGTTGGAAAAGCAGGCCCGCAGCGGGCATGAACAGAAACGCTTAAGTGACGAATTAGAGGCTGATGGTAAGCAAGAGGAAGAATACAGGCGGAAGCTACTGACAATAAGGCAGCAGCAGGGACTTTGCCAGAAGAAGCTTATAGAAACAGAAGCACGGCTTAATTCATTGCAGCGGATGCAAAATTCTTACGAAGGTTTTGGTTACGGTATAAAAAATATCCTGAAGTGCAATGCTCCCTGGCGAAAAAATATTATCGGTGTGGCAGCAGAACTGCTGCAGACGGACGAAAAATATGTTACCGCCATAGAAACAGCTTTAGGAGAAAGTGCGCAAAATCTGGTAACTTTAGATGCTGATACTGCTAAAGCAGCCATTAATTATCTGAAACAGCAAAATGGCGGCAGAGCGACTTTTCTGCCTTTAGATAATATTCAGGAGCGTAGGCTGACGCAGGAGGAAGAAAGACTACGCAGTCTGAAAGGTATTTGCGGATTTGCCGTGGATTTGGTCAGCTGCCACGAGCAGGCTGCTAAAGCCATAAAGTTTTTGCTGGGCAGAGTATTAGTTGCAGAAAATATTGATGCTGCCCTGTCTGCGGCAAGGATGGCTAAATTTAGGTTGCGGGTAGTTACATTAGATGGTGATACTATCAATGCCGGCGGCAGTATGTCAGGCGGCAGCCGCAGACATAAGGAAGGTTATTTAAGCCGCGGCCGTGATATTAAACGTTTTGAAGCTTTGCTCGCTGAGCAGCGGGGAGAGATGCTTCAGCTGCAGGAGGCACTGGAAACAGAAGAAGATAAGCAGCAGAAATTGTCTGCTAAACTGCAGCAGGGACGAGAGCAATTACGGCAGTACGCCCTGATGTCTTCGCAGCTTGATTTACAGCTGCAGCATTTAAGTCAGAAAAAGCGTGATGCAGAAGAGCACTTATTACTGCTGCTTGATGACAGAAATGCCATTGCGGCAGAATATATGGCAAACCGCAGCAAGGTGCAGGAACTGCGTGCAAAAGTTAAAGAACTGGAAGAACAGGATAGTGCGGCGAAACAGCTGTTAGAAGATATGCAGAAGAAAATAGCTGTAGAAAAAAGCAAGGTAGATGCAGCGGAAAATCAGCTGCATGATGCCCGTTTATTAGCAGAAACTTCTTCGGCTAAGGTGCAGCTGATGAGCGACAGAATGAAGGGCCTTGACAGCGATACGCTGCAGCTGCGCAGAGAAATTACAGGTAATGAACAGGAACAGCAGCGTTTGCAGCAGCTGATTGAAAAATGCGAATCTGAAAAGCAGGCATGTGATAAGCGCAGTGCAGAGCTTTTGCAGCAGCTGCAGGAAACTGAATGCGGCAAAGAAGAGTTCCGAGAGGAACGTTTGCGCCTGCAGAATCAGCAGCAGCAAGCAGAAGAACAGGCAGCCGCCATTCGTAAACAGTGCAGCAATAGTGAAGGTTCTTTGAAGCAGCTGGATATAGAGATGGCGCGATATAATAATGACCGTGAACATGTTTTGATGCAGCTGACAGAAGAATACGGCCTTGATGAAACTGCTGCAAGAAATGAAGAGCTTCTGGAACTTGACAGTTCAGAACTGAAAAAGCGGGAAAGCAGGCTGTCAACAGCTATTGCAGCTTTAGAGATCGGAAGAGCACACGTCTGAACTCCAGTCACTCGGCAATCTCGTATGCCGTCTTCTGCTTGAAAAAAAAAAG